>Ga0065721_10049239_pt1 | contig 40693 bp, 31 predicted proteins | sample Mesricmetagenome_FD_59108 | JGI IMG/M metagenome (GOLD analysis project Ga0065721, IMG submission 59108) | Mesophilic microbial community from rice straw/compost enrichment Sample: eDNA_1 v2 (version 2) | ecosystem: Engineered > Solid waste > Grass > Composting > Bioreactor | place: USA: Davis... | reverse complement strand
AAACCGATCGTCCCGGACGCAAACTCGGCCATATCAATATCGCCCATGACGATCTGGCCACCTTGCAACAACAGCTCGCCGAGCAGGACGAACAGCTTTACGGCGAAACTGCGGCCAAATAAGACATATGTCCACCCCTGCCCCGCAGCCGCTCTACCCTGTTTACGAGGGGTACTGGGAAAAAACGATCACTTTATCACGTGAAACATTGTGTGAAACTTGCGCAAGGTAAGCCATTGATAATCAAGACGAATTTTTACGCTAGTAGCCACTCTTAGCAGCATAAAGACCAGCAAGGCGGTGCCTGAGAGGGTATCAGCTCGCCAGAACGGCTAGGGTATTTGGACATCGGCTAGATATCTGGATTCGGCATTTTCCCGCCGGCGTAGCAGCCTGCGGATACCGCAAAGACGACTGTTCTCATAAAGTCTTGGCGTTAACCTATATCCCCGGGGCGAGCCCATCAGTTCAAAGGCGGAGTTCCTGCGACAACAAAGCCAGCTCGGCCATAATTTCATCGGTCTCAAGTTCCTTCTGGCTCATATACCTCGCTAAATCCTTGCGATATATTTTGCGCAGGTTGCCAAACCGATGGCATGGTACCTGTCCCTTATTAATAATGTGTTCAACGAAATACTCGCGCGAGACATTGGCCAGGTCTGCAGCTTCCTGGATGGTCATGGTATCGGACGGAACGGTAAAATTCGTCATTTATTGAATTCTGTCTAATGGGAACGAAACGCCGTCTGAAGCGCGATCAATTCTTCCATAAATTGCCCAAATAATGAAATCGATACCCGATGGATAGAATGGGAAGATACAGATTCGGAAGCATCTTCTGCGATATTTCCCTCGGGAGTCTCTCGCCACTGTAGAGCAATTGCATTGGGAACTATTGCCGAGTCTTCCTGCACATCAAACAATTGCTGTTCTACATTTGATATCTGCGCGTTTTCATTTAACTCAATGGTTCTCGGACACGGTTCGAAATGGACGACGGTGGCCTCATCCGGAAGATCGTCGGCAATACGATGCGCATATTGAACGAGGCGTGAATCCGCGAGTATAAACATATACGCGAACTCATGGTTCGGGCGGGTGGTCCGGAGAATTCGTCCCAAAACCTGCCGAAAATGCAATTCCGTTTTTACTCGGGACAGATGGCAGCAGACTTGTAATCTTGGAATATTGGTTCCTTCGCTGACCATTCCCACTGAGACAATCCAGTTGTCCTTGGATGTGTTGAAATCCAACAATTTTTCGGCGGCATTTGCGGTTTTATGCGTGATCAGCATCGCCGACTGCCCGTAGTGGTGAATCAACCGGTCGCAAATGACACGGGCGTGCTCAACGTTAGACGCAATGATGAGGCCGCCGGCGTCGGTCGATATTTGTTGCACTTGTTTTAACTGGCGAATCGATCGTTCCAATACGTGGTCGAGCAGGCGCTCATTTTCCAGAAGGGCCTGATAAGGCAGCTCTTCCTCGGCAAAAAGCTGCGAAATGCCGCCATAGACCGTCGGCGACTGTTGCTCGTCTTCCTGCCGTCGAACCTCGATCCCGTTGTTGTCGATCACAACGATTTGCGGTGTGCGGCACACCCCATCCGCGATGGCTTCCTGCAGCGAATAAACAAAATCAGGCTTCAATTTGCCATCCGGACGCACGTAATTTGCGAACACCACGGGCAAGTCGTCCGAGCGCCACGGTGTTCCCGATAACGAAAGGGTGTAACAAGCCCGGTCGTGCAGCTGGGTAAAAATAGCCTCACCCCATGCGTTACCAGGTTTGTAGTCCGCTCCGCCGCAATGGTGGATCTCGTCGAAAATAACAAATACTCGGAAGTGGTCGAATACCTGCCAGAAATGATGATTCAGGTAACCCAGCGCCTGGTAGGTGATGACGCAGCCTTTGGATCCCATTTCGCCGGTCATAGGTAGGCCTGTGAAGGCAGCAAGATCCCGTGTGAAACTCGCTTTCACTACCTGCGACGGGGTGATGCAAATGACCAGGTCGATGAGGTCATTTTTGAAAAGGCGGGTAGTGAGGGCCGACGCCATGACGGTTTTGCCCGCCCCCGGCGTGGCCACCGAGAGGAAATGCCGCTGACCTGCCTGATAGGCACGTAATGCCCGATTGATGCAGCGGGTTTGCCACGAACGCAGCCGCACTACAAAGTCACTCGTCCTGCGAGCAACTGCTCCAGAGCCCGGATCCTGCCCAGTAGGCGAGAGTTTTCATCGACGGCAGACTCAAACTTCTCCGTCGCCAGCAGCCGCAGGTCCGGATAGTTCTCGCTGATCCGCTTGTATTCTTCGATTTCGCCCATCTGGCTGATCGCTTTCAACCGGTACTCGCCCAGCTCCTTTCTCAGCTGCCCATAGAGTAGGGGAGGTGGCTCCGACGCTCTGGGACGAACCGGTGGAGTTTGTCCCAGCCGCAAACGCGCTTCCGGTTGCATTCCCACGCCGTCCTTTAGCACCACGAAATACGCCTTCCCCCGCTCATTGCGATGTTTTGCCAATACCCCGCGTCGCAAAAGGGTGACGAACTTTCCATTGACCCACCGTCGCAGGACGACTTTGTCGAGCATGATGGACTTGTCGCGCCTAAGGATCTCATTGCGGACGGAGGTGACAGTCAGATGTCGATCCTTCTGATCCTGAAGGATCTCAAAAAGGATCGTGTCGCGGTTATGGGTCATATAAGGGATACAGCGGAAAATGAGGATTATAGTCCGTGGCGCCGCAATCCTCAAGAAAATGAGAATGGATACCCTGCAATGCAAGGTATCTTTAGTGAACAAACTGGCTCAACTCTTTGGCGAAAACGTCAGAAAGCGGCGCAATCGCCGGGGCGTTTCCCAAGAAGATCTCGCCCATATCTGCGGCATCGACCGCAGCTATATGAGCCGTGTCGAACGCGGGATCGTACGCATCACTCTGGAAAAGGTATACATCATCGCCACAGCACTGGAGTGTGAACCCAGCGAGCTGCTTCCCTCGATTAAAACCCCGCATTTGCTCGGCTGACGCGATCCCTGCCTGCCGAAATAGGATCTTCTTGCCTTACGGCTTTCGTGTAATCCGGTATCCCAAATCACTGATGATGTCTTCGAACTGCTCCGCCGCCAATGGGCTGTCGATTGACAGGTGGCCAACGGATGGGTCCGCGACGACGATCGCCTCACGGTCGCGTGTTTTCACGGTCTCGACGATCTTGCTGACGCAGCGTTGACATTTCATACCGGGCACATGGAATTCGCTCATGTCTTTTCTCCTGAAGGGTGAGTAGAAGCCCCAGTCTGGACCTTCCAACAATGGTAAGGTCAAGCGCTGTTTTGGTTGGATGAGCGGGCGATACGTTATTTGCATTTCGGCCCCGAGGAGGGGCTTGACCTTCCAATAATGGGAAGGTCGATACTGGCTTCATTCCATTAATGATTGAGGATACAGCCATGATTCCAGCCACTTCGCGTCCATCCCATGCGACGCTCCGATTCACAGTTGAAGGCATGACCTGCGCGTCCTGCGCTGGTCGAGTCGAGAAGGCGCTAAAAACGCTCCCAGGAGTAGGGGAGGCCACCGTCAACTCGGCGTTGGAGGAAGCGCAGATCGTCGCGCCAGGCGATACCCACTGGCAGAGCATCGCCGCCGTGGTGGAAGCCGCCGGGTACCGCGTCGGCACCAGCGAGGTGACACTCGCGATTGGCGGAATGACTTGCGCCTCTTGTGCGGGTCGAGTCGAAAAGGCATTACGTGCCGTTCCCGGCGTCCTGGAGGCGTCGGTCAATCTCGCGACGGAAAGCGCCCGTATCGTGATTGTGCGCCGAGCAGTCACTCAGGCGGAACTTGTTGAGGCAATAGAACGCGCTGGCTACCAAGTGCGGCGTTTGCCGGAGCAGGGCGGAGCAACCGATGCCGCCGAACCGGAGGTTGTCTTCACTCGTGAAGCCCGCGCCGTGTTGATTGCCACGCTTCTGTCCCTTCCCTTGGTAATCCCTATGCTCGCGGACCTCTTCGGCCTGCATTGGATGTTGCCCGGGTGGATCCAGTGGGCGCTCGCCACACCGGTGCAGTTTTGGCTGGGCGCACGGTTCTATCGCGCCGGCTGGAAAGCGCTACAAGCGCGGACGGGCAACATGGATCTGCTGGTGGCATTAGGTACCAGTGCCGGCTATGGTCTCAGCGTGTACCAGGTGCTCCGGCCAAATGACGGTATGGGACATTACTATTTCGAGGCCTCCGCCGTCGTCATTACGCTCGTGCTGCTCGGGAAGTGGTTGGAGGGAAGGGCCAAGAAGCAGACGGCTGCGGCCATACGCGCCTTGCAAGCACTGCGTCCCGCAACAGCGGTGCGCCATCGAGAGGGGCTGGATGAGGAGGTGCCCATCGAGCAAATCCGGGTCGGCGACCAGGTTTTGGTGAAACCGGGCAAGCAAGTCCCGGTGGACGGTCGCGTTTTGACCGGATCCAGCCATCTCAACGAGTCCATGTTGACCGGCGAAAGTCTGCCCGTTCCAAAGCAGCCGGGGGACCGCGTGACTGGTGGCTCCATCAACGGAGAAGGTATGTTGCTGGTGGAGACGCTATCGACCGGCAGCGAAACAACCTTGGCTCGTATTATCCGATTGGTCGAGAACGCCCAGGCGGCAAAAGCACCTATTCAGCGTCTGGTCGACCGTGTCAGTTCCGTCTTTGTCCCGGTGGTGCTGGTGATTGCCTTCGCGACCTTGGCAGGTTGGTGGTTCGCCACCGGTGATATCCAACAAGCGATCATTAACGCAGTGGCCGTGCTCGTCATTGCGTGCCCATGCGCGCTGGGACTTGCCACGCCGACGGCGATCATGGCCGGCACCGGTGTCGCCGCGCGCTACGGCATTCTGATCAAAGACGCCGAAGCGCTGGAGCAAGTCCACCAGACCACGGCGGTGGTGTTCGATAAGACGGGCACCTTAACAGTCGGCCAACCGACGCTCACCGCGCACGTGCCGGTGTCCCTCGATGCGTCGGAGTTGCTGCGCTTGGCGGCGAGCGTGCAGGCTGGCAGCGAACACCCGCTAGCCCAGGCCGTGACGCGAATGGCGCAACAGCGTGGTGTTCGGGTGCCGGTTCCGGAAAATGTGCACGCGTTGCCGGGGCGGGGCATTGCTGCCCGAGTAGACGGGCGTGATCTAAAACTCGGCAACCGCCGGTTGATGGAGGAGCTGGTTCTGGATTTGTCACCCTTGGCAGCGCCGGCGGCGCAATGGGAAGAAGAGGGTAATACCGTCTCCTGGTTGGCCGATACGACCGGTGTACCTCAGCTGATTGGCCTGCTAGCCTTTGGGGACTCGACCAAACCCGGTGCGGCCGAGGCGGTCGCCGCCCTGCAGCGGCTGCGCATTCACACCGGCATGATCACCGGGGACAATCTCGGGAGTGCCCAGAAGGTCGCCCGGGATTTGGGGATTGAGCAGGTTTTTGCCAATGTGTTACCGGCCCAAAAAGCGGAAATCGTGCAGGACCTGAAACAGCAGGGCCAGGTGGTGGCCATGGTTGGCGACGGTATCAACGATGCTCCCGCCCTGGCGGCGGCCGATGTGGGAATTGCCTTGGCGACTGGAACCGATGTCGCCATGCACACCGCGGGAATCACCCTGATGCGCGGCGACCCGCGACTGATCGCTGATGCGATCGCGATTTCGCGCAAGACATACCATAAAATCCGCCAAAATTTATTTTGGGCGTTCGTCTACAACTTGGTCGGCATCCCGCTCGCGGCGCTGGGCTGGTTGAACCCAGTAATCGCCGGTGCCGCCATGGCGCTCAGCAGCGTCAGCGTCATTACCAACGCCTTGTTGCTGAAACGATGGCGACCCGCGGCTGATCGCCGCGACACCGCACCCGTTGACGCCTGTCCGATTGATTGATGTTAGGAGGAGCAGTGAGCATGAACATCGGCCAGATAGCGAAAGCCAGTGGCGTTTCGAGCAAGATGATCCGCCATTATGAGGCGATTGGTTTGATTGAAGAATCCCGGCGCACCGAGTCGAATTACCGGACTTACAGCGCGCAGGATTTGCATATTCTCCGGTTTATCAAAAGCGCGCGATCGCTGGGTTTTTCGCTGGACGACATCGGGCGGTTATTGTCTTTGTGGAAGGATAAAAGTCGGGCGAGCGCGGACGTGAAGGCGCTCGCGCTGTCCCACATCGATGCGCTGAACGCGAAAATCGGGGAAATCACCGCGATGCGCGATACCCTGCAGACGCTTGCGGATACTTGCCACGGCAACGCCCGGCCGGAGTGCCCCATCATTCAGGGGCTGGCTAAGGACGCGCCGAAACGGGCGTGTCACTGAGCGGATTGCCCTGGTGCAACGGTGTAAACCGTTTCCAAAGAGCGACCTTCTTTTCAAATCGCGGTGTGTGGGATAGACGCTATTGAGCAGGATGCGTCCTCGCTACAGTGGTTGAGTTGCCTGGAAGCGACCGTTTCGCCCCGCGATGTTTCATCAAGGCGCGAACGTCAGAGCTCGCGGCCAATCGCGGTGAGCTTAAGGCTAGGAGCTTCTCCGACTGCGATTTCATAAGAGGAAACCCTCATGACCCTACGAAAATTGATCACGTCGATTCCCGCGTCCATGCGCTCAGTCGCTGGTGGTATTTGCGCGGCTGTTCTGCTCACTGTCGCGACACCGGCAATCACCGCTTACGCCGATGAACCGGCGCCGGAGCATTCTACGGCGCGGTTCGAAACGCACTTTCTGCGCGAAATGATCGATCATCACCATATGGCCGTGATGATGGCAGAAACATGCTTGATGAAGGCGCTGCATGAACCGCTCTTGACCATGTGCGCCTCCATTCAGACGACACAACAAATGGAGATCGCGATGTTGCAAAGCTGGCTCGCTGACTGGTACGGCATTAACCATGAGCCCCAGATGCGACGCAGCGACATGCGGGAAATGGAGTCTTTGGCCGCGCTACCTCCGGAAGAGTATGAAGTGGCCTTTATGAATAGCATGATTTCTCACCATTTGCAGGCCCTGGAATCGAGTTCCTCCTGCTTGGTTCGTGCCGGTCACGGCGAGTTGATCGGAATGTGCGCCGACATCATTGCCGCCCAGGCGAAGGAAATTGAAACTCTGCGGGACTGGCTGTGCAAATGGTACGACGTCTGTCATCTCCGCCATGACCATAGAGGGCGGCACTAGGCCCTCTCTCGTGTGCCGGAACACCCTTCTGATCCGGACTCCTGCGTGCGCCACGGAGGGCGCTCAACCGTCTGCGGGTCCACCGGCTGTATTCTCATCGCGTTCACGTTAAACTCAACCGCTCGTCAACCGTCAGCCCAACCAAGTTACCATGTACAAAATCGTGTTTCTGGGGAGCGGTGACCTTGCATTCGGCGTTTTGCAGGGGCTGCTGGAATCGGAACATTCCATTGTCGGAGTGCTTCCCTGGGAATCCCTTTTCAAGACCCACTGGCGCACTCGGATCAAACGCCGGCTGGTGACCGACACCTCGACCTTGATCGAGCAGCACGGCTTGCCCAGGCTTCGTCCCAGCAAAGCGAACAGTCCCGAATTTGCCCAACAAATGGCTCATTTGGCGCCCGATCTACTGCTGGTGGCCAGTTGGGGAGAGATCCTCAAGGCCGGTACGATTGCCCTGCCGAAAGTCGGTTGCATCAACGTCCACCCGTCGCTGTTGCCCAGACACCGCGGCTACAACCCGGTGTCGTCGGCGCTGCGGGCCGGTGAAACGGAAACCGGCGTCACGTTTCATCATCTAACCCCGGCCATCGATGCAGGTGACATTCTTCTCCAATCATCGGTGCCGATTTCGCCTCATGACAATGGCGATTCCCTGCGCCGGAAATTGTCCTTCCGCGCAAAAGAAATGGTAGGGCCTGCCCTTGCGCGGGTAAGCGATCCGGACTTCGTACCTACTCGTCAAGATGAGACGAACGCATCTTACCGCCCTAAGCTTACGCCTGCCGACGCGAGGATCGACTGGACGCAGCCCGCCGCGACGATTCACGACCACGTGCGTGGCTGCTTTCCTTGGTTCAAATGCTTTACCCATCATCGGGGCAAAACGCTTCTGGTGGTGCGCAGCGAGGTGGTTAACCTGTATCAGACGTCGACCCATCCAGGCCAGATTCTTTACAAATCCGGTACGCAGCTCATTGTCGCGACGGGGAATCCCCGGCAGGCGCTGCTACTGACGGACATTCAACTGGCCGAGACGTTGGGTGCAGTGAGAGGAAAATTCTACCTCGCGCGTTTTCTTCACACCGGGGATGTTCTTCAATAGTGTGGGCAATCGCCAGGCTGCGTCGCGCAACCCGGCTTGCACTTCCGAAAGAGACTCCAAAAAATTAGGCTTGTCACAAGGTTTTTGGCCGCTTGAGGCCGTGGTGGATGCGAGCCGGCGATTGACCGGCAGAGGACGTAACGGAACGCCCCGCGCATCCGGCGTCGTCGATCTGCAGTCGATCACCCACCTTTCCGAGGCGTTTGCGACATGGTCGCCACCAGAGGTCGGCGTTGGTTTTCGGGCGATCAATAGGCGCTCGTCGCATATCAGGTCAGCGCGACGGGTCGTCGAAGGAGTCTGGAAGACCACAGGCCAGCGCCCGCAATCACGTTCACGTCTCGAAGGGTGCGCCCGTATCGGTCGCGCGGGAGAGCGGTCAAAAACTGTACCAATGCTGCGTTGAAATTCTTACACGCGAATGCAAATCATCTGCTCGTCGACGATCCGTACAAGCGGCAACCGCCGTTTTGAACCGACGGTCTTTGGGTTGAGCAAGCACAAGTGCCCAAAAAAGGAATTCCTTAATAGCGGCATGGAACCTGCTGATACCGCCGCGACGACCTAAGTCGCCAATCCCATCCGTTAATCGAGGAAAGAACTATGGCTCATCAACAATATGCCAGCTGCATTGCAGCGTGTTACCGTTGCGCCGAAGTCTGTGATCATTGTTCGACGGCATGTTTGGCAGAACCCGATCCGGCCATGATGGCCGCTTGCATTCGCGCCGATATCGACTGCGCGGCGATCTGTCGACTGGCCGCCGCAGCCATGGCACGCGGCAGCGATTTTGCGGCGGACATTTGTGCGTTGTGCGCCGATATCTGCCAAGCGTGCGGTGACGAGTGCATGAAGCACGACGCAAATCATTGCCAGGAATGCGCGAAGGCGTGTTACGCCTGCGCGGAAGAGTGCCGTCGAATGGCGGCTTAATGGAAGCGTGCGAAAGCAGCGCAAGCCACTGTCGCGTGCCGCGTCTCGACACGCGCCCGGATGGTGAACTATGCTTCCGAACGTTTCTCTAATAGCGGATCCTTTTGAGCATTGAACGATCGATGGCACAGTTCGGTTTGAAACAGGCGTTGTTGGCTCTGCTGCTCTTGGTTTTCCTGAACCAATGGGTGGCTGCGTCGACCATGCATTGCTTTTCTTCCCAGCCCGATCCCCACGCCACTCATGCAATGGAGGGAGGCATCCACCATGCAAACCACGGCGAGCCCCGGGCGAGCGAGGAAGTTTCCCCGGATACGGCGTTTGATTGCTGCAAAATGGCCAACCACTGCCTCTCTGGCAGTTGCCTCGTACCACCCATGGCGCACGATGTGTCACTGGCGACCGCGGTGAGTCAATCCGCAATCGTGCCTTTTTCCGACAACACCGCTCTGCCAAGCCCCATTTCCTCCCTCTATCGTCCACCCATTTTCCGCTGAGACGGGATACCTGCGGCCGAAATTCGGCGTTTGAACTGAACTCAGCGGGAGCCTTAATCCGACTCCCGGCTTCAATTTGATATTTATCGTCCTTGTCAGGAGCCATTATGGTGTTTTCCTTATATCGTCCCTATGCGGCACTCACTGTTGCCGTTTGGATATTTCTGTCCGGCGCGGCCTTTGGTGCGCCACCGGCCGCCGGTTCGTTAGCGGCAGCGCCCGCGGCCGAGCCCTTCGTGGTTTATAAAAGCCCGACCTGCGGCTGCTGCGCCGCTTGGTTGGATCATCTCAACGTCCGGGGAATTGCTACGCGCGTCGAGCACCCGGCCGACCTCAACGCCATCAAGGATCGTTACGGCATAGCACCGCGCCACCAGTCCTGTCACACAGCCGTTTCGCCGGACGGTTATGTTTTCGAAGGCCATATTCCCGCCAACGTCATGCAGCGATTCTTGCGCGAAAAACCGGCCGGTGCACAGGGTCTCGCAGTGCCCGGCATGCCGCTGGGCAGCCCGGGAATGGAGGTGGACGATAGGTTCTCGCCCTATGACATTTACCTACTGAAGCGGGACGGCTCGACTGAGGTGTACACCCGCATCAACAGCCCCGCGGACCAAAAGGAAGGGACATGATATGAACACTCAAAGCACTGCATTAGCGGTAGGCGAGGGCGCCCGAGCGGCGGACTCTGCAGTACCCTCTGTGAATCCTGCAATAAACGGCCCGGTCGCCGTCAACCGCCGGCGCTTTGTTCTGGGCGCCTCATCCGCACTTGCGCTCGGCGCACTGCCTCGTACAGTGTTTGCTGGTCAAGCGCCGCAAACGCGAAGCCCGCCGGCGGTATTGACGGGAAATCGTTTTGATCTGCACATCGGCAAGCAGACGGTGAATTTCACCGGCGCTGAGCGTATCGCCACCACCGTCAATAACATGCTGCCCGGTCCCATACTGCGCTGGAAAGAGGGGGATCGCGTGACGCTCCGTGTGACGAACCATCTCAATGAAGACAGCTCCATTCACTGGCACGGCCTCATTCTGCCAAGCGAGATGGACGGCGTGCCGCATATGAGTTTTCCGGGCATCAAACCGGGGGAAACCTTTGAATACCAGTTCGACGTCAAACAAAACGGCACTTACTGGTACCACAGCCATTCGTCGTTTCAGGAACAGACAGGACTGCTAGGTTCCATCATTATCGAACCCAAGGAGCCAGATCCCGTCTCCTATGACCGCGACTTCATCGTGATGCTGTCCGATTGGAGCGACGAGTCGCCGCATCACATCTACCATACCTTGAAAAAGATGAGCCACTACTACAACTTCCGGGAACGTACGGCCGGAGATTTGTTGGGTGATCTGAAAGAAAAAGGGTTTGTCAAAACCTGGCGTGAGCGTGCCATGTGGAACCAAATGCGGATGAGCGAAACGGATATCGCGGACGTCACGGGCTACACCTACACCTATTTGATGAATGGGGACACCCCAGATCGAGGCTGGGTGGGGTTATTCAAGCCCGGCGAAAAAGTGCGGCTGCGTTTTATCAATGGCGCCGCCATGAGTATTTTCGATGTGCGAATTCCCGGCCTGAAAATGACCGTGGTCGCCGCCGACGGCCAGAATATTCAACCGGTAATAGTCGATGAATTTCGCATTGGCGTGGCGGAAACCTACGATGTGGTGGTGGAACCGGAGGGCGATCGCGCCTACACGGTGTTCGCGCAGACGAACGACCGCACCGGCTACGCCCGAGGCACCCTGACCCCCGATGTGCAACTGCAGGCCGAAATCCCCGCGATGGACCCGGCCCCGGTCCTCGGGCATCGCGAAATGGGCATGGATATGACCGGCATGGATCACGCCGGGCATGACATGAGCGCGGCAGAAGCTTCCGATTCGGGTGCGCATTCGCAGCACAGCGCCAAAACCTCAGATCACACCGGCCATTCCATGAACCACGAACGCGCGATGAGCCATGGCGGCGACCACCAGAACCACGGCAACCACGCCAGCAATCCCCACCAAAACCACGACATGAGCAACACCAAGGCCATGGATCACGGCAGTCACGGCGCCGGCAGCGCAGGCAAAGTCGACCACAGTAATCATCTGAATCATGGGCAAAATCATGCAGACCACCATGGCCAAGGAACGCAGGGTGACCATTCGGCTTCCGATGCTGGCGAGCATCACCACAACCACGGCAAGCCGGAGACCAAAGCGCATGTCGGCCACTCTGAATCCGCCCGCGCCGATCGCACCGATACGTCCCAACCCGCTGAAAAATCCGCCCGTCTGGCCAAAGCCGGCTTCGGCAGCAATTTCGATGCACAGGGCCGGGTGACTCACTTCAAAACCGAGTATGGGCCGCACGTGGATAACCGTTCCGAAGCGCCCCAGAGCGGGCTGGCAGATCCGGGCATTGGGCTGCGCGATCACCAGCGTTTGTACGGCCGCCGCGTGCTGACCTACGCCGATATCAAAGGTCTCCACCCCACTTACGACAAGCGCGAGCCTTCGCGTGAAATCGAGCTGCATCTGACGGGCAATATGCGACGGTACATGTGGTCGATCAACGGCCAGAGTTTTGCCGACGCCAAACCGCTGGAGCTCACCTATGGCGAGCGCGTGCGCATTATTTTGGTCAACGACACCATGATGACCCATCCCGTCCACCTGCACGGCATGTGGAGCGAGCTGGAGACTGGGGATCCAGATTACATTCCCCGCAAACACACGGTGATCGTGCAGCCCGGAGCAAAAGTCAGTTATCTGGTAACCGCCGATGCTTTAGGTCGGTGGGCGTACCACTGCCATTTGCTCTACCACATGCCCGGCATGATGCGCGAAGTGCGGGTGGTAAGAGGGGAGGCGACATGAAAACGATTCGATATACCTATTGTTTGGTCGCATTGTTAAGTGCCGGATTGCTCCGGTCAGTGCCCGCTTTGGCCCACGAGCAGGACGATCCATTTTTGACGCGGGTGCTCATTGATCAATTGGAATGGCGCAGCGCCGATGAAGCGGATCCGGCGGTTTTGGAAGCACAGGCCTGGGCTGGCCGGGATCTGCATAAAGTTTGGTTCAGAAGCGATGTGGAACACGTCGACGGTGAAACGGAAGAAGCGGAGTTGCAGGCGCTGTACAGTCGGGGCATTACGCCTTTCTGGGACCTGCAAATCGGTGCTCGCCTCGATTTTCGGCCGGAGCCCACCCGCAGCTGGGGTGTGCTCGGGGTGCAGGGCCTGGCGCCCTATTTTTATGAAATCGATGCGGCTCTTTTTGTCGGGGAATCCGGCGATGTCGCCGCGCGCCTGTCCGCGGAATACGAATTGATGTTGACCCAGAAATGGGTGCTGTCTCCAGAAGTCTCGTTGGATTTTTATGGCCAGAACGATGCAGAAACCGGTATCGGGTCCGGCCTTTCGACAATGGAAGCGGGGTTGCGGCTGCGCTACGAGATCCGCCGCGAATTTGCGCCCTACGCGGGCATTCACTGGAACAAGGCTTTCGGCAATACCGAGGACTTGGTACGGGGGGCCAATGAATCAACGAGCGATACACATTGGGTGCTGGGCCTGCGGGCATGGTTTTGATCGTTCACATTTACATTTGAGGAAACACATATGAATTCACTCATGCAAGGTCTGCTGCTTATCGCAGCCGTTTCGGTGTTTGGGCAAGCCACGGCCCACGATCCGTCCCAACACACCGCAAAATCCGAAAAACCCGATTGCGCCGCCTTCGCGAAAATGGATCATTCCAAGATGGATCCACAGGACCCCGTCATGCAGGCCATGATGAAAAAATGCAAAGACGCGCTCGAGCACGGCCATGCCGAAACGGACCCGGATCACGCCGATCACGCGGAACACCATCACCCCGACCATGGGCAAAAAAATCATTCCTCGAACAATTCAGCATCCGGGCATGCACATTAAGTGGCCCGTGGCCGCGCTCAAATTTCATCTGGGCGCGCGCAACGCCCACATGAGGAGGTGTTATGGCGATAAACAACCGTATGTCCTGTTTTAAGTGCTGGATCGGGGGAGTGGCGGTCATCACGATTGCCGGTTTGGCATTTTTGTATTCCGGCTGGTACCCGATGGGCGCGGACGTGCCGCACAACCGCTTGACCTATTGGGCTCTGGAAACTCTGCGCGAGCGGTCGATCGCCCGCGTTGCTGCCGATATTGAAGTCCCGCTGGATCTGGATACTCCGGATCGGTTGCTCAGCGGCGGGGCCGACTATAACGACATGTGCGCAGGGTGCCACCTGAAACCCGGGACAGCGCAAAGCGACTTCAGCCTTGGACTCTACCCGGCGCCACCGAACCTGACAGCCGATGCTCGTAAGAGCGACGATTCCGATGCAGAACAGCGCCGCCGTTTCTGGATCATCAAACACGGCATCAAGGCCTCCGGCATGCCAGCCTGGGGACCGGGCCACGACGATCAACGCATCTGGAATATGGTCGCATTTCTGCAGCGGCTGCCCGACCTGTCCGCTGCGGAGTATCAGATCCTCACCGCGCGTGACATAGCTACCCCACACCATTAACCGAACACGAGGGAGCACTTTATGACGACTCATCAGCACCATTCGGGGCATACCCACGGGCAAACATCCCACGCCGATCATCACGGGCATGCCGCCCACCCATTGAAGGATCCCGTCTGCGGCATGACTGTCACCATGGAATCGCCGCACCAAACCCACTACAACGGCACACACTACTTTTTCTGCAGCGCCCGCTGCCGGGAGAAATTCATCGATAGCCCCGCCAGCTTTGTCGCGGCGCCGTCGGCCAAGCCCGAGGAGGCCCCGTCGGTTTCGCAGGGGGCCGAGACCAGGCGGGAATACAGTTGCCCGATGCATCCGGAAGTGCGGCAGATCGGGCCGGGTTCCTGCCCCAAGTGTGGCATGGCGCTCGAACCTGTCATGCCCACTGCCGAGGTGGAACACAACCCGGAGCTCGCGGATTTCCGGCGCCGCTTCTGGTGGACGCTGCCCCTGACGGTGCTGGTGGTGATCATCGCCATGTCGGGTGGTGCTTTCGATGGACTGCTCGGCGGGGCGCGCCCGTGGGTCGAGCTGGCGCTCGCAACTCCCGTGGTGCTTTGGGCGGGATGGCCGTTTTTCGTTCGGTGGGCCGAGTCCTTTGCCAATCGTTCGCCCAATATGTGGACCTTGATCGGCACCGGCACGGGTGCAGCTTATCTCTACAGCGTGGTGGCGACTTTTGCACCCGGTTTATTTCCTTCATCGTTCCATATGGATGGCCACGTCGCCGTGTATTTTGAAGCCGCCGCGGTGATTATTTCCCTGACCCTGCTCGGGCAGGTGCTGGAATTGAAAGCGCGCTCAGAGACAGGCGCGGCCATACGGGCCTTATTGGGACTTGCCCCCAAAACCGCGCGCCGGATTCGCGATGACGGTGTGGAAGAAGATGTTCCTTTGGCTCACGTGCACACCAGCGATCGCCTGCGGGTGCGGCCTGGCGAAAAGATTCCGGTCGATGGGATTGTGCTCGACGGGCAGAGCGCCGTCGATGAATCCATGCTGACCGGCGAACCCATGCCGGTCAGCAAAAAGATCGGTGACAACTTGATTGGAGCGTCACTCAATACCAGCGGCGCTCTGGTGATGCGCGCGGAAAAAGTGGGCTCAGCCACGGTTCTTTCCCAGATCGTGCAAATGGTGGCGAACGCGCAGCGTTCCCGGGCGCCCATGCAGCGTATGGCCGACCGGGTCGCAGGTTATTTTGTAGTCGTTGTGATCGCCATTGCCGTGCTGACGTTTCTCGGGTGGGGGTTGTTTGGCCCGGGCTCGAGCTGGGCCTTTGGGCTGATCAACGCGGTCGCCGTTCTGATCATCGCCTGTCCCTGCGCCCTGGGCCTGGCAACGCCCATGTCAGTGATGGTCGCAACCGGTAACGCAGCCACCCGGGGTGTGCTCTTCAAGGACGCGGCGGCGATCGAACAGCTCCGCGAGGTCGATACCCTCATCGTCGACAAAACAGGCACGCTGACTCAGGGCCGACCTGCGTTTTTATCCGCTGTGGCGGCAACCGGCCGCACGGAAGACGAAGTGCTAAGGCTGGCGGCCAGTCTCGATCAGGGCAGCGAACACCCGCTTGCGCAGGCGATCGTGGAAGAGGCGGGGAGGCGGAAATTGCGGCTCAGCCCCGTGGACAATTTCGAGTCCGGCTCAGGCATAGGCGTGCGAGGGCAGGTGGAAGGACAGTTGCTCGCGTTGGGCAACACCGCGCTGATGGATGAGTTACAGGTCGAGTGGCGCCACTTGTCCGCGCGGGCGGAAGCTCTGCGGGCTCAGGGTGCCAGTGTGATGTATCTGGCCGCCAGTCGAGAGCTGATCGGCTTGCTGGCAGTCGCCGACCCGATCAAAGCCTCGACCCCAGAGGCCATCGCCGAGCTGCGCGCCGAAAACCTGCGCCTGGTGATGGCGACCGGAGACGGCCTGACTACCGCAAAGGCAGTCGCCCGCACGCTTGGCATCGACGAAGTACACGGAGAGGTTCGCCCGCAGGACAAAGACGCCCTGGTGACTGAGTTGCAGGCAAAGGGACACAAGGTCGCCATGGCCGGCGACGGCATCAACGATGCGCCTGCGCTCGCACGCGCGAACGTGGGCATTGCCATGGGCACTGGTACTGACGTGGCCATGAGCTCGGCGCAGGTGACGCTGGTCAAAGGCGATCTGCGCGGCATTGCGGTCGCCCGGCGCATATCGGTCGACACTGTGCGTAATATGCGGCAGAACCTGCTGTTTGCATTTTTATATAACGCGCTCGGAGTGCCGATTGCCGCAGGTTTGTTATACCCGGTCACAGGATGGTTGCTGTCACCCATGATCGCTGCCTTGGCGATGAGCCTGAGCTCGGCTTCGGTGGTGGGTAATGCGCTGCGGTTGCGCCGACGAAACCGGCCATGAGATCGGCCGGCATGCGCGGTGTTAATAAGGGCAGTGGCGAATGCATGATCCATGAGCACCACTTCCACAACGATGCTCCGTTCGCTGGGGTAGGGCCCGTGGCACTTGCCGACTCCCGATCTCGGTCTTATCTTGAGGCCTTCGTTGCATACGTGGCAGCGTAGGGCCCGACTGCCATAGCGCTTCGATACGGGCACAAGTATGGTACCGGGGGCGCAATGTGCCCCGGTACCATAGCTTCGGCAAGTGACGGCATGGAACTGAGGCCTCGGAGGAGAGAGCTATCCTATCCGCGGCCGGTGAGCACGTTACAGCTTGCTCATCCGAGTGATGACGAACTTCCCGTCGTCGCGCCGGACGAACTCGATCTCCACCTGCACGCCGGGTACCACGTCCTTAAGCAGCGTTGGATCCTTGACGGCAAAACCCATCGTCATGCTGGGCCAGTCGAGACTCGACACCGCGTCGTGTGTCAGCGTCACGCGGTTGTTCTCCCGGTCGATCTTTTTCACAACCCCCTTCGTCTGGTGAGCTTGCTGACTCTCTTCCGCAACGGCGGCCGGCACAATGGCGGTGGTGGCAGCGCCCACGAACACAGAAAGGCTTAATAATGTCATGGCAAAAACGTTTTTCATGTTGAATTTCCTCTGGATGTTATAAGGGTCGTGGGTACTTCATCGCTTGTCGGGGCACCTGTGGCATGGTCTGCCTTTGCACAACGTGCGCTTTCATTACCTCCTTTCTTACACAATCCTAACGCACACATGGCAAGACACGGCAAGATTGAAAGCAATAATGGCGGCACGCCCGCGACGGCGAGTTCGTCCAAGTTCAGCGCCAGCACAAGCGTAACGAGCGATCCGACGACCAGCAGACAATTGCGACGGCCCAGGACTCTAAAGAGCGGGGCAAACGCCCGGTGCGGCGCCGCTGTTTGCATCGTTGCAACGGATTTTCGAGTCATAATTACCTCATTCAAAATAGGCTCGGGGAAGGAGACCAGAGACGAGGTTCCTCGCCTCTGGTTGGTTATGGTCAAACGGTTTAACGCTCCGTTAAGCGCTTAACCTTCCGTCTCCGCCTCGCGGCAAGGTTCTGAAGGCTCGCCCTTTTTCATTTCACTGCACATTTTTTGCTGCATCCTCTCGCAGCAGCTGGCTATATCGTCGCTGTCGCACATTTTTTTGTGGCCCATCCTCTCGTGGTGCGTCGCGGTCTTGTGATTGGGACGGGCCGGTATCGAGTCCGTGCGATGATCGTTGATGGATTCAGCCGCGGTAGAACCAGCAGCCAAAGTGGCAGCAGACAGAAGACGGCTTTTGTCAGTTTTAAAGGACGCATGTTTTTGTCCTCGCAAGGCAATGAGTGAACACAGCAGTGCGGTGAGCACGGTCAGGTGCTGTATGCAGCAGCGTGTGCAATGGGCTTTTTAAAAAGGAATAACGGACTTAGATCGAGGACAGCGGTTTGGGAGGGTGATAAATGGGGTATTGGGCGGCGATGACGGTCGAATTGTTCCGGGTCAAAGGGCGGGTCGCGACAATCGGGTGAAGAACGGGCATAGGGTCATGGACGGCGGCGCACATTGCACAAGCAAACGGACAATCACCGTCATCCATCTCGCAATCCGCGGTCGAAACTTCTCCGGCTGCGAACGTGCCAGACATCAGGGCCATATCATCGGGAGTCACGCCCAAATCGGAATGCGCATCCACGCAATGCGCTTGCAGCTGCACACCTTGAGCAGCCACGGTATCACTTGCCTGCACACTCAGACCCGTTACGATCAGCGCGGCAAACATCAGAGTCTGCATGATGAAGGTTTTCAGTTGCCTCGACATAAGTCTGTCTGGACGATTAGCGTCATTAAGACCGGAGGCGGTCGCATTGAGTTCCCTAAGAACAACCTCCTCTGGATACGAAGGTTAGATGCTCCGCAGAAAAGCGCCAGGTTCACCTTTGCCGCTCCCGCTATTAACGGCGACCGGTCTTACAGAATCGTGTTGTGCTTGCGGGAATCGCATGCATTCGACTAGCATAAAATCATGCGTCTATTATTTGTTTTCATCCTAAGTTGGTCCGTTGCCATACATGGCGTCGCGACTGCTCACGTATTCGAGCCGCCTTGCCCCATGACTGACGGCGTGGGCGCGATGGATGTGGCCGGCGAACGCGGATGCTGTAACGACGCCGAGACCGCCAAAAAAACCGGTCAACTTTGCAAGACAGGACAAACGTGCAGTTCCTCCAGTTCTGGTCTATTGCCCTCTTTGCACCTCTTGCTCGTACCGTTCGCGCCTGTCGTTCCACCGACCGTCGCGCTGGCGATACCCACCTTCTATCCACTCGACCTCTGGCGCCCACCCATTCTGAGCTGACTCTTCTGTAGTCAATGCGCGGTTTCAACGGTGCGCGGATGCGCACGCTGTAGCTGCGGTTTGCGTGCACTGGTATTTCCTACCGGCGCACTTCACACAGTCGGATTCAGCTTATGTCGATCCTTTCCTTTTTTACGGAAGCCTCCCGGCTCTCCCGCTGCACATCGCGCGCGTCCCATTTAGCGTCGCGGACAATCCGCTACGTGCTCTTGTTGTTCATTGGCGCTTCGGCCTGGGCGGTTGCGCAGGCCTCAGAGTCCGCCCGCGCTCTGACGCTGGCTGAAGCACTACGAATTGCAGAGTCGCGGTCTGGGGCACTGGCGGCGCAAGACGCGGCGACACGCTCATCTCGCGAACGGGCGATCGCCGCTTCACAATTGCCCGATCCAACACTGCAACTTGCCATCGACAACCTGCCCGTCAATGGCGAGATGGGTTTTCGCCTGACCGATGACTTCATGACGATGCGGTCGGTGGGGTTTATGCAAACCTACACCCGAAAGGAAAAGCGGAGCGCTCGCCGCGCCGAATTTGAGCGCGAGGCCGACGTCTCGCAGTCCACACGAGCAGTGTTTTTAGCCGAGTTGCGAGAGCAAACCGCCCTGGCTTGGTTTGAACTCTATTATCAGCAGCAATTGCTGGATCTGATGGTTGACCAGCGGGACGAGAGCCAGCACCAGGTGAAAGCCGCCGAGGCGGCCTTCCGTGGCGGACGAGGCTCCGAGGCGGATGTGTTCAGTGCGCGCTCGATGGTGGCGCGCATCGAAAACAATCTGCATGAATTGCGCGCCGGCGTGACGAACGCGCAGGCGGCGCTTGCGCGCTGGACCGGCGCTTCGATCCCTTTTCGTCTGGGCGAGCCGCCTTCGATTCATCAAACCCTCTTCGCTTCGCACAGCCTCGATCATCGGGTGGATCAACATCCGGAACTTGCGCTGATGACCGCCGAGGAGCGTGTCGCTCTTGCGCGCGCGGAGGCTGCTCGCCAGGAGAAGCGCGCGGACTGGACATGGTCACTTATGGTTAGCCAGCGCGGGTCGGAATACTCCGACATGGTATCGGTCGGGGTCTCTATACCCTTGCAATGGAACCAGAAGCGTCGACAGGATCGAGAGGTGGCGGCGCAGCTTGCGCGGGTGGACCAGGTCCGGGCCGAGCGAGAGGAGATGCGCCGATCCCATCGGCTTGAGATCCAGCAACTGCTCACGAATTGGCGGGCCCAGCTGGCCCGCCTCGAGGGCTATAACAAGACACTCATTCCTCTTGCCACCCAGCGCTCACAGGCTGCATTGGCCGCCTACCAAGGCGGCAAAGAGCCGCTTGATGCGGTGCTGGAGGCGCGGCGCATAGAAATTGAGACGCGCGTTGAGCGCCTACAGATTGAAATGGAGGCGGCCGCCCTTTGGACTGAACTGGAGTTTCTGATACCGGTTCCATCTCTGATTGAGACACCAGCCGCGCCCTCATTCGTTTCACCCACTCTGGAGCAGAACCCATGAACATAAAGACAATTTTGATCGGCCTGACGGCGGCGGCGCTGGGTGTGGGCGGCTTCGGGCTTTACCATCTCGGTCTACAGCGAGGAATGGTGGTTAAACCCACTGCAATTTCAGCACCGGCCGATGCGCAGGCCGCCGACCCGTCCACGTGGAGTACCGCCGACGGTGAAGCCGCCACAAAGCGGCACATGGCTGCAGGCCTCCAAGCGGGTGACACAGATCCAGCCACCGGTCTCACGATTTTGTATTACCACGATCCTATGGTGCCGGGGAAAAAATTCGAAGCCCCGGGTAAATCGCCGTTCATGGACATGATGTTGGTGCCGAGGTATGCAGGGAGCGGCGGCTCGGACGACAGTGGCGTAACGATCAGCCCGCGCGTTCAGCAAAACCTCGGTATCCGTTTCGGCGAAGTAATTGAAGGCGATATTGCACCGGCGGTGTCCGCAGTCGGGGTCATTACTTGGAACGAGCGCAGCCAAGTCACCGTGCAGGCTCGCGCAACGGGCTTTGTCGAGCTATTGCATGTGCGGGCCACATTGGACCCGGTGACCCGAGGGCAGCCCCTGTTTGATCTCTATGTTCCCGATTGGGTGGCGGTTCAGGAAGAGTATTTAACCTTACGTCAGATGCAAGGACGTGACTTGGCCGCCCTGGTGGAGGCCGCGCAACAGCGTATGCGGCAGGCTGGCATGAGCGAAGCGCAGATAACACTGGTGGAGAAGACCGGCGAACTTCAGACACGGACGCGCCTTGTAGCACCACGCGATGGCGTTCTAACCGAGCTGATGGTTCGAGAAGGTAGCACCGTAATGCCGGGCATGCCTTTGGCACGCATCAACGGCCTGTCCACCGTGTGGGCCGAGGCGGAAGTACCGGAAAGCCAGGTGACTCTGCTGAGCGTCGGCAGCCGCGTGACGGCACAGAGCTCCGCGTTGCCAGGCAAGGTGTTTGAGGGTGAGATACAGACTCTGCTGCCCGAGGTAAATCCTAGCACCCGAACCCGCAGGGCCCGCGTGGAACTGGACAATCCGGAGCAACAACTGGTACCCGGGATGGTCGTCCAGATGCAACTTCGCCCGATCGAAGCTCGGTCTGCCTTGTTGGTGCCCACGGAAGCTCTGATTTACACCGGGACTCGCACCTTGGTGATGGTGGCAGAGGCCGAGGGCTCGTTCCATCCCGTTGAGGTCGAGGCGGGTCTGGAGGTCGGTGATAAGACCGAAATCCGCCATGGATTGGCGCAGGGCCAACAGGTGGTGCTGTCGGGTCAGTTCCTGATCGATTCCGAAGCCAGCCTAAGGGGCCTTGAGACGCGGTTGACCGAGCCTGATGCGGTGGCCGAAGAGGCCATCGATGCGAAAACCTACCGCACTCAGGCTGTGGTGGAGGCTCAAGACGGCGACATGCTGACCCTGAGTCACACGGAAATCCCAGCGTTGAAATGGCCGGCCATGACCATGGATTTTCGTCTCGCCCCGAGCACCGATGCTGCAGAGTTCAACATCGGCGATTACGTCGATGTTGAATTCCGCATGCAGAACGGGGATGTGCCTGAAATCGTACGCTTGCAGCATGCGGCCCGAGCGGGAGGTGCGCAATGATTGCCCGGCTGATCCACTGGTCCATTGCCAATCGCTTTTTGGTGTTGATCGCCACCCTGCTGATCACTGCTTGGGGCATCGTATCGATTCTTCGCACGCCGCTGGATGCACTGCCCGATTTGTCGGACACACAGGTAATTATCCGCACGACTTGGCCGGGCCAAGCGCCACAGTTGATGGAAAACCAAGTGACCTATCCACTGACGACCACGATGCTCTCGGTGCCGGGGGCGCGGGTGGTGCGCGGGTATTCCTTCTTCGGCGAGAGTTACGTTTATATCCTGTTCGAGGATCGAACCGATCTCTATTGGGCTCGCTCCAGGGTTCTGGAATACCTCAATCAAGTGCAGTCGCGCTTGCCCGCAGGGGCGAGTTCGGCACTCGGACCCGATGCCACCGGTGTAGGCTGGATATACCAGTACGCGCTGGTCGACCGGACGGGGCAGCAGGACCTCGCGCAGCTGCGCAGCTTGCAAGACTGGTTTCTAAAATTTGAACTGAAGACGGTGCCGGGCGTGGCCGAAGTAGCGACCATCGGCGGCATGGTGCGCCAGTATCAGATCGTGCTCAATCCCAATAAGCTCATTGGTTACCGCATCACCCAGAATGATGTGATCGACGCCGTCGGACGCGCCAATCAAGAAGCGGGTGGCTCGGTGCTGGAATTGGGTGAGGCGGATTTTATGGTGCGAGCCTCGGGTTACCTTCAGACTCTGGACGACTTCCGCGCGATCCCCCTGATGACCAACGACGCTGGCGTGTCGGTGCGCCTGGGCGATGTGGCTCACGTACAGATCGGGCCGGAAATGCGGCGTGGAATAGGGGAGTTAAATGGCGAAGGCGAAGCCGTGGGTGGTGTGATTGTGATGCGGTCGGGCGAAAATGCGCTTCGCACCATCGAAGCTGTCAAGAGCAAACTCACACAGTTGCAGGGCAGCCTGCCGGAGGGCGTTGAGATCGTGCCGACCTATGACCGCTCGAACCTGATTCAGCGCGCGATCAACAACCTGAGCTTCAAACTCGTCGAGGAGTTTCTCGTCGTGGCGGTCGTGTGCGCGGTGTTCCTGTTTCACCTGCGTTCGGCGCTGGTGGCTGTTATCTCGTTGCCACTGGGCATCCTGGCCGCGTTCATCGTGATGCATTGGCAAGGTGTCAACGCCAATATCATGTCATTGGGTGGCATTGCCATAGCCATAGGCGCCATGGTCGATGCGGCGGTGGTGATGATTGAGAACGCGCATAAGCATCTGGAGCAATGGTCCCACCAACATCCGGGTAAAACGTTGGACGGAGAAACACGCTGGCGCGTCATTGGTGAGGCCGCCGGAGAAGTGGGGCCAGCGTTGTTTTTTTCCCTGCTGATCATCACGCTTTCGTTTGTCCCGGTATTTACGCTCGAAGCCCAGGAGGGACGGCTGTTCTCGCCCTTGGCGTTCACCAAAACCTATGCGATGGCCGCCGCCGCGGGTCTCTCCGTGACCTTGATACCAGTGTTGATGGGGTATCTCATTCGTGGCCGTATACCGGATGAGCAGAAAAACCCGCTCAACCGGGGCCTGATCCGTGTGTATCGTCCTCTGTTGACGGTGGTGCTGACGCATCCGAAGACGACGATTGCGGTCGCGGCCTTAGTTTTTGCAGCCAGCCTTTGGCCCTTAAAACACATCGGCAGCGAATTTATCCCGCCGCTCGATGAAGGGGATCTTTTGTATATGCCCACCGCGTTGCCGGGCTTGTCGACGGCGAAGGCCGCGGAGCTTCTGCAGCAAACCGACCGGCTGATCAAAACCGTTCCCGAGGTCCAGAGCGTCTACGGCAAGGCCGGCAGTGCCGTTACCGCCACCGATCCGGCGCCATTGGAGATGTTCGAGACAACGATTCAGTTTAAGCCACGTACAGAATGGCGCCGCGGCATGACGACGGAAAAAATCGTCGAGGAACTTGACCGGATCGTGCGCGTCCCGGGGCTGACCAATATTTGGGTGCCTCCCATCCGCAATCGCATCGACATGCTCGCCACCGGCATCAAAAGTCCGGTGGGTATCAAGGTGCTGGGCAGCGATCTTAAAGTCATCAACCGTCTGGCTGCCGAGATCGAAACGGCAGTGAAATCCGTACCTGGCGTCACCAGCGCCTTCGCCGAACGCTTGACCGGCGGCCGCTACATCGATGTCGACATTCGCCGTGAACAGGCGGCGCGTTATGGACTCAATATCGCCGACGTTCAATCCGTGGTGAGTTCCGCCATTGGCGGTATGAACATTGGCGAAACGATTGAAGGCCTGCAGCGTTATCCGATCAATCTGCGCTATCCGCGCGAGCTTCGCGATTCCCTCCAAAAGCTACGTGCGCTGCCGATGGTGACGCCGCGGGGACAGCAATTGCTACTGGGCGATGTGGCGGTGATTCGCATTAGCGAAGGGCCGCCCATGCTGCGCAGTGAGAACGCCCGGCTGGCGGGTTTTGTTTATGTTGATCTCCGGGGTCGCGATTTGGGTTCGGCAGTGCGTGAGATGCAAGCCGTTGTCGCGCAGCAAGTTGATTTGCCGGCGGGATACTCGGTGGCGTGGTCGGGGCAGTTCGAATTTCTGGAGCGAGCGAGCGCCAAACTGAAGCTCGTCGTTCCTTTCACGTTGCTCATCATCTTCGTACTGCTTTACCTCACCTTTAAGAATTTGGGCGAGGCCCTGCTGATCATGGCCACGCTGCCCTTTGCGCTGGTCGGTGGTATTTGGCTGTTATTTGCCCTCGGCTACAACCTGTCGGTGGCGGGCATGGTGGGCTTTATCGCACTGGCGGGAGTCGCCGCCGAGTTCGGGGTGATCATGCTGTTGTACCTCAAGCAGGCTTGGAGTACGCGGGTCGAAAACCACCACATTGGCGAAAGGGCATTGCTCGAAGCGATCCAGGAAGGCGCCGTGCTACGGGTCCGACCAAAAGCCATGACAGTGGCAGTTATCTTAGCGGGCCTGTTGCCGATACTGTGGGGGGAGGGCACCGGCAGCGAGGTTATGCAGCGCATTGCGGCACCGATGGTGGGAGGGATGATCACTGCGCCGCTACTGTCGATGTTCGTGATTCCGGCCGCGTACTATCTGATGCGACGACCGCGTGCAACGGTGGCGTGATCGATTATTCCCTGGGGCTGAGGAACTATCTTGATGAATGGGCCGCCAGGTCCGTTAATTGAAGTTGCTCAAGACCTGGTCGGAGATGCATGCCAGCCATGATCGGCATGCGTGTGAGATCCTAAAGAGCGCGCAAACAGTTGGTGCCGGCTGGTCAAGCCGAAGTGACTGAACGGCAGAGAAGGCTTATGCAATCGCAAGATGAGGCCCTGTACTGGGATCTATTTGCACAGCCCGATGCCTCGAAAAACGCCTAAGCTTCGGTCGCCTCTGGCCTACGCATCAACGAGCAGGACTTGTGAATGCTCCGTTCTGCCGGGTCGTCCATCGTTTGCCAGATACATCACTGCGCAGCATTTGAGGGATTTCCTCACTCCGCCTGCGCGGCGCGTGCGGTACGGTTAGCTTTTAGCAAAAACGTGATCATATCTTCCTTGGCCTTAACTTCCTGCTCCAACGAGGATCTCATAAAGAAGGAATATTCGGGCCGAAATCGGTCGAGTCGAAGGAGACGAAGAATACTTTCCTCCTCCAACGGACAGCTGGCCCAAGGGTTCAAAAACAGGACATTTCCGTCGACACACGAGATCACCGCCGCCGAAAGTGTCGGTCGCACTCTGAAGAGTCCATCGTAGTCTCGCTGCTCGTATATGGCCGAGGGAAGTTCATCGGGAAACGATAAGCAAAATCGATCGGCAGGAAAGACGGTTGCGCCTTTCGTGCCGTAGAAGGAATGCCAAATGCCGAAGCACCCAATGGTCGTATGGGTGGCAATATTGACGGATTCCAACGGTAAGGTCGCCCTAACGGCCTGCTGCCACTTTTTCTTAATGTCGACCCAGAGAATGTTGTGGGCATCCGCTACAGTCTGATCATTTTCCCGCTTAGCGTTAAGCACCTTCGCGATGATCTGGTTAGACGAATATTGAACAGCTAAAGGTTGGCTGCTGGTCAGAGGTCTCGAAATCGCGGTCTTCAGCCAATCAGTCTGTTGCTTCAGTTCCTTTTCGACATTGGTTCGCTCCAGCGTGGATATAGCGGGGCAATAAACCTCGACAAATAGGTCCGTTTCGACTTGATAATCTGCGGTTTTCCCGTCTCGGCCGTAATTCTCATTGATTGGCTTGACGTGTTTGTCAAAAAAGATAGATTTTAAATGGCCAAACACTTCGATTTCTGCGAACGTGGATTTTAACTGGTCCTCCGTAAGTGCATTTGCCACTGATGCAATCGCATGCATTTTTGCACTGACTTCAGGGGCTATTTGTGCCGGCTGCAGGCAACGGTATGCGCTGGTTAATGCACGTACATAGCAAACTGAATCGTTATCCGGAAATTCGAGCCGTGCATTTTCCAACAAAGCGCCCAAATACCCGTTGATTTTGCTCACGCCAGTGGATTCCAGAATCTTAAAAAAATTCGTGTTCAACCCGTTTTTGGTGATCGCATCGAAGTGTTGTTCAATCAGATCGCTCATCTATTTCTCCGGTCAATCCGCTGGTCTAAAATCGTCAAACCTTGCGTCCTTTGCCGCTTTCCGCGCGTTTGCGGCTCTCGCTTTGCACGTAGACTGTGTCAGTCGTTGCCATGCTCGCGTGGCCCAAATCCTCGGACAGGTCCTTTAACGCCCGCCCGCGCTCAATCTCCATGCTGGCACCGGTGTGGCGCAGCCAATGGGTGGAGGCTTCCTGTAGCCTTCGCGCGCTATCTCCGCCTTTAGCGCTTTTCATGGTGTAGTAGGCCTCATCGAATACCTGTTGAACTACTCTTATCAAATGACGGGCAGTCATTCCGCCTTGTCCGCGAATTTTTTCCACCAAAGGAGAACTGTCGGAGGGTGAGGGGAGGGGGGAGAGACCACGGTACATACGGTATCGTTTGAGATAAGGTAAGAATGCCGGTGGCACAGAAACGTCTCGCAATTTACGGCCTTTCCCATAAATTTTTAGCCACCAGTTCAAGTGTTCGTCCTGCCAGAAGTGGTTCATCGCAGGTATCCAATCTTTGCGCTCGGAGAGTTCGGAAATGCGCAAGAACAGTGTCTTCAGCGACGCGACGACAAACAACGCTCGTTCGAAGGTGCCATCCCGATCTGCCATGGCTTCCGCGCTTTCCAAAACGTACTGCCATTGTTCTTCCGTTAAACGGCGTATTTCTTTGACCTGCACATCATCGATGAAGTGTCGGCAGTCAGTTTTGGCGACCTGGGCTGGATTGCCGTAGCAGATCTCCTCGTTGATCAGGTATTTGTAAAACGCAATAACCGCCGTGAACATAGCGCCTAACGTTTCTTGTGACGGGCGGTATTGCTTGCGGTCAGGCTCTTTATCGGTTGGTCGGTTTTTAGGCAGTTTTAGCCGGAATGGTAGCCACAACGGATTGGCTGTGTAAAATCCGTTCTCGTACGAGAAATGGTCTGCGGTGGTGTACCCAATCCAAGTCACCGGAGGTTTCCAACAAAAGTCGGCATACTCGAGAACATCGGCTTTGCGCAGCCCGTCCATCGGCTGATCTTTAAAGAGGAACAACCAAAGTAAAAATCGCTCGGTTTCATTGCGAAATCGCGCATACGTGTGTTCAGACTTGTTCCGGCCGATATATAAGAGGAAGTTCGAACCCCATTGCCAGTGTTGCTGACGCCAGGACTGGCCGGTTTCCAGAAACGCCTTGAGGTCCGGGTAGTGTTCAAGCTTCAATTCTTTGAGTTCTGGATACGTTGGATATAGAGGAAACGGCTTTGGAGGGCGCATAAATGCTGGTCTTTGGGTGATTACGGACATTATATACGCTCGGCCTGCACAAGCAAATACTGAAGGGTATTGGACATAGCGAATTGGACATAGCAATGTCGCGTAGTATTTTAGCCTACCCCTTTGCCAAGAACTCTCGGGAAAGGCTCATCGCGGGAAACCGGACGCCATTCCATGCGGTGATGCCTGGACACTACTACGGCTATTCGCGTCGTAAGACAAATGGAATCGCAGCCATATCCGCCAGGAGGCACGGAAGGCAAACCATGGCGAATCAATGCTTTGATTGCTTTTGGGGACACTATCTCAGAGTTGCGGCCGATCATATCGACTTTGCTCAAATGGTTACTGACCCAGGATCGAAAAATGCACCCCGTCACAAGTTTATGAAAAAGCGGACGGCAAACTCCAGCAAATTCGACGAGCCACAGAGCCTTGTTATGACGCACTCATACAAAGCATTTTCTGATGTTGTCGCCTGCTGATGTTGTGGTATCCGACCTATGAAGCTTAATGGTTGGCAGCGCCTTTGGGCAGTAGTAACTATTATAGTTGGTGCCGTGACAGCGGTTTTTGGTTGGGAGTCTCAACCTACTCCTGAAAAACTTAAGCATTCTGCGAAATTATATTCTGAGATCGACGAAAAACATCGCTCACATATCTTATATACAAAAATTGATCCGGCCAAAGAATCGTATTTCATCCTGGATGCCGCCAATGTATCGGACGCAGTTTTAGTCGATATGCCGAATGCTCACGTTCTCGTGTTTCGTTCAAAGCTTCCTGAATCCGAAAAAGTTGAGGTGTCTCAGGCCTATTGGCGAGCCGTCGAAGATGCTGCTTCCCGTAACCTGTTGGTGCATTGGACTCGCCTCGCGGGCGGGGTCGGGGCGTTTGCAACTCTACTGTATTTTCTGGGGTTGGCGATTGCGTGGATCCGAAACGGCTTTTCAGAGGCGAAGAAATTATAGCTTTTATTGTGGATAAGGGTGTTTCTAGGCATTCAAATCCCGTACTCAGCGGCCTAATGCCCCTCCTCGGCTGAGGAAACGCGTGAGCCACGATGAAATTCCGTCTATCAAACGAAATATTCCTTCCATTCGACCCATGCTTCTTCATCGTCCAGTCCGGCAGACCACAGACACAAATTTGGGGTGTCACCATGGTTGCCTACTATCACCTGAAAAAATCGCTGTCTCTCGCCTTCAAATGTATCAAGATATTCTCTGGTAGTTCGTTGATCTCTGTTTGACGGTTTCGGCACCCGTTCCGGGTGTGTATGCCAAAGCCCCACAGAATGAAATCCTTTCTGATATAAACTTTGCCTGGTTCGAACCGTGGCGACAGCATCTGGAACAAAGGAAGATCGAGTTCGATTATCTTTAGGATACGGGCCGGCCGCCAACTGGATGATCAAACAATGACGATCCAGTACTTTTGAAAATATCTCTCCTCCAGCTTCTCTCTGATAAAAACGCCTTTGCGCATGCTGATAAAAATGGCTCAGCACATCGGCGCCAAACAAAACGTACTCTTGAAAATTCGGATGAAAAAAGACACGGGAGTTAATCATGGGTAGGTTCTTGTTGACGTGGCCCCGTCCAGTTCGGAACCCAACTTCGCCCAATCCCGGATCACCAATCCTGGCCACTGTTCGTCAAAGTATTGCTGCCCTCTGACCCAGCTAACAACACAAGATTTATTCACTTTCCCATCGAGAAGTCGAAGCGCCTGCTCCGAGACTAATGCCACCGCGTATGCGGCCGCACTGGCGGTGTAACTCTGAAAACGGCTAGAACAGCCGGGGACCTGCTGAGTCACCTCCTTCGGCCATTCCGTGGCTTGTAGTCTCTCGAGGGAGTCCGGAGCGCTGTTATACCAATTGCTGCCAGCCGGTAACAGACAAGCATGTGCGGCGGCTACAAAAGGTTCCAGCCATCCAATCAGTAGTGCGCAAGCACAATCCTGCCTAGCACGATCTATAGCCCAGCGTACATCGCGATCGCCGGTCAAATCGAGGACAAGATCTGCCTCCGCAAATGTGTTGTATTGCAACCAATCTTGTGCGCGTTTGGATACTGGTTCTGCTTGTGTGGTTGGATAGGACTGATTTAATGTCGCAGCGACCCCCTCCACTTTATTCCGTCGGACCCAATGAGCTCCCAGAAAGTGTCGACCAATATTTTCGGATTCCAGTATTTCCGGGTCTACCAGGGTTATCTTACCTACCCCTGCTTTAGCGAGATGGTCAGCGACGAAACTACCGAGCGCACCGATACCGAAGATAACGACATGGCTTTTCTGCCTACTTTCCACCGCACTTATTTGGTCCCTTCCGACGGTCCAAGCCGGGTCCCAGCGCCTTACGGGTAAAGGAAGCATTTTTTTGCGTTCAAATGCAACATTGCCTTTGACTCGCTTTCCAAGCCGGGTCGCTGGCCAATCTGGCATGAGGTACGCATATCCAAACCACTCATTTCTAAACAACGCAAGACGATAGAGTGGTCGCCCACGTCGACTAATTCGAGTGGTGAAACGCTGAAAGTCACCGGCGTCCAATCTTGCCTGCAAGAGCGCGAGAAGGGCCTGATAATTTCTTGGCCAAGTTTGTGGTGTCAAGGACTCTCGGATGGGGATGTCTGCAACAATCGCCCTAGTGAACTGCAGCCCCTCCCCAGAGATTGATCGACCAAGTCTACGGGTTAGACTGTCGTTTAGGTCTGCCACGACGATCAGCTGTTTCGGCGACAACAATGTCGCCTCACGAACGCATGCAATCCTCGGACAACCATCCACTGTCGCGACCGACACGATAGGCCTGCGGGCGGATGACATCCTATCGACAAAGAGCGCCCAATAATTTAGGGACTCTTTAGCAAACTCTCCGTCAAGGTCACCTCGAAGCCATGGGTTCAGAAATCTCTCGTAAAAGTGATCGATGAGATGAAGAATCCGATTCTCTGGAGAACAGTTTGCAGACGGACCGGGATCCCCGTCGATGCAGAGGGCACCCCCCTCCTCCACATGAGGTATTTTTAGGATCACACCGGGGGGCAAAAATATCCGAGCGGTGGCCGAGTCAGGAAACCCCTTCGGCAAGACGACTTCGGCCCAATCGAATTCTCTACCAGGCGGGAAATCTGGAAGAGGCAACCGATATGCCGTAGCGCCATTTTTGCGCTGCAAAGGCACAGCCTCGAAACCTGGAAGCGCGCCCGCGATCTGGTCTAAATCCAACACCGCTAAGATTTATGCCAATCCGTTGCTAGGCACAACGACAGGTGGGGGCTTACGCGTCAATTTAACTCCCGAGCCGGGTGTGCCCGTGCTATGGCTGCAGCCGAAAACGTCCCGGGTTTTTTCAAGTATTTTAACGTCGTCCGTCTCGCCCAATATTGCTCGAAGATCTCCCTGAAGCTGTGCGCACCATTTCTTAAATGCCTTCGTCCTTTCACTCCCGCCGTCCAAGTCATTCCATCTCTCTGCAAAATTTTCACCTGCGACCGTAGGGTTATCGATGCGATAACCGTTCTCATCCTGGACTACCATGTTGGGCATCAATTCTGCCAAGTCGAGTAGCAATTCGAGCGGATGGCTATATACCCTTCCGATATCTGCCAGTCCTTGATAGCAACTGCTGAGCAATGTGACGATGACAATTGATATTGGGCGATATTGGCCGTCAATATACTGCCTGCGGGCGCACATATCTCTATGACGCTTAAATAACCGAATGGCGATCCGTAGTGTGTCTGACAGTTCGACGTCTTGATCAGGCACCGGCTCGACGCCATCCGTTCGAGCCAATACGTTCGCTTTTATCAAATGGCCGCCAATCAACCGATTCTTCGCTATTTCATTGACCCAGTCGGCAAAGCCCTGCGGATTTGACGTTTTCCACCATTTAGTCGGTCGGTCTACAACCGCAAGCGCGGTCTTGGCATACCGTTGGGTAGCATAAAACCGAGGATTCAAGACCTGGCGGGTTTCCAATCGGACGTTTTCAAGTGGAACGGAAGGTGCGAATTCGATATAAAAAGGTTTCTCGGGGAACAGAATGCGCCAACATCGTTTCCCAGGTTCTGGTGGATTCTCTTTGCCTAAAATGACTCTTAATGCGTCGCCGATAGTAGTGAAGAATGCAAGCGGATCATTGGCTTGCACCCTGGAAATGTCAACCTGGCAAACAGCGTCTATGTCAAACTTTGATGCGTCCGGAGCACGAATGAGAGTTCGGGTATTCACTGACCCTTGTGGTTGCACCGTGATGGCATTATCAGGCCACGCCAGCTGGCACCTTAATTCACGTCCTAATTCCATATAAGCCTTCGCTGCCTCACCGATTTTTTCTTCAGGCACGGTTATATGTTCGTTCACCTCTGCGAGCGCCCTCGCCCACGTAATATAATCGTGTCGATCCACGCCGCCGGCGTTATTGCGTAGAGACTTTATTAACTCGCCCGACCGGAGTTTATCTGCCTGCTTAACGCGCTCAGCATAATTTGATGTCATGTTCATGCCTCATCGGATAGCAATTCTTTTTGATTGGTTCGGACTTTCCGCGGTGACGTCATGACCGCTGAGGGTTAGTGCTGGTCGGAATTCTGAATGTTGGTTCGGCCGGTCATAGATCGTATATTCGGGGTGGTGCCCCGGCTGAAGCATTTGACCGAACCGAAATAAGGTGCTCGCTGGGCTGATTCCGATGAGGTGTACTCGACGAGACCGCATAACATCTTGTATATGGTTGATTGCTTGCCTGGCGACGCCGGAAAATCTGTCCAAATCTTCCGGATGTGCTATGCAATTACCGCTTGGAGATGATGAGCGGATTCGGATCCAGGGTATATCACGCAGTGGTTTCGGCAGTAAGCGAGCATCAGTTTGCGCCGTCAGCTCAATCGAGAGCAGGACCTCATCTGCGGAATCAGAGGTCAGTCCTTCAACAAAGAAAAATTCGGGTGATTTTGGCTCAATTTCGAAATTCCATCGCCAAGTCCTTCGTTCACGATGATACTGAAAGACCATCGTCGCTTGGGATTCTCCCAGAATCCTACCTGCCATAACCAGTGTGGGAACGTGATGCAGAGGAAAGACGGCGATGGTATCAAAGTCGCTTTTTCTGGGCATTTTGACGCTTCTGCAATAGTGAGAAATTTCAAGTTCGTGTTCGAATAAATAATTCACCCAGAAGTCTTCTATAGTCCTGTCATCCCTTTGCGTATGTTGCAAATGCTCCTCGATCCCAGGCAGTAACGAATGCTCACTACCTAAAAGCGCACTTTCTAAATCCGAATCAGAATGAAACGCGGGAACGCCGCCGAGGTCAGCTAAGATTTTAATGGCTTTGGCTCGTGGAAAGGCGAGGCTATTGAGCAGCGACGAAACCGTCGCCTTATGAGTATTTCTCATCTCAAATAAAGCTTCTGCGGGGTACTCTTGCGGTGCGAAACTGTCGATCAGGCGATGGTGCCCGTCACACAAGAGCATAAAATTTTCAGGATCGTTGGAGCGACGATGCGATTCTTCCTGACTGCCTCGAGGCCCGTTAGGATTTGAAGCGATGATATGTGCCAAATATCCGATTCTTGCTTTTAGGGTCGTCAAAGGCACCCTCGACAAATCCAGGGCACAACCTCGAAACATACAGCGGCCACCCGCATCCGCCCAGACGCTCCAAACGCCCTGATCGGTAAGTGCCGTTCCTCGTCCTGAAGACCGATCCAATAAAGTTAAGCGTTCCTTTACCAGGATGCCAACCCGGGTTGCGTCGAGAGGTTGTAAAATCCAATTGCGATTCAGTGTATGAGCCTGGTGTAGCTCGTCAGCGGAGAGCATCACTTCGAGCAACAAACCCTGGTTGGCCAATTTTTTTAATATCTTAAGGGAGCGGGCCTCCGGATCCGCCGCGTGCAGTACTCCGTCATCCAAGAGAGTGACTTTGCAGATGAATCCGGCGTGGAGGTAGACGACGCGGGATATCGTGTGCTCGGCTGCTTTTTTCAGCCAATCTTCAAGAAGAGAATCGTCAAGATCCATTACAGAGGTAGGGCCGATTGAACTCACCAAAGATATCCTTATAGGGCGTCACTAGATAAGTTTGGGGACAAAACGACGAAAATCAAGCCTCGCTTCGATAGAAGACCTAGGCGTCTCATTTCCGGCCTTCTCATTCCGGCCCCTTGAATTGGACTGACCTCCCTGCTCTCCGTGCCAGGTAGGATTAGCGGTTTTTCCCGCCACTGTAACGGCCAAAGGGCACGACCCGATTTACTGATGGACAACCCTTAAAGGCAATATCTGCACACTGTTCATTCCGTTTTTCATGAGATTACGACTGAGGGAATCGAGCCATGCAGCTGCGACGCTGAGATGGACGGCAGGAGTCAGTTATAATGTGCAAGCTACAAGAAGCATAGATCATAAGTGAATAGCAAAATTAGCTCGCTATTCACTTATGATCTGTATTGCGCAATACAGACAAAAATTAACCAATTCGGGTGGTTTTTAATCGGACATGACTTCATTTGTTGAAGAAGCCTACTTACTGTTTGAAGACGCCTATCGCTTCTTCAATCACCGGCTTTTTGATGATGCTCTGCCCGTTTGCTTGATCACGTTTCAGCGGCAGGCACGTTTGATGGGGTATGTCGCATTCAAACGATGGGTGAACAACGATGGAAAAGTGGTGGATGAACTGGCCATCAACCCTGCTTACTTTGCCAACTATCCCCTCATCAGCATCCTTCAGACATTATGCCATGAGATGGTCCATGTTTGGCAGGAGCACTTCGGAAAACCTAGCCGTGGGGGCTATCACAATTTGGAATGGGCTACGAAGATGCAATCGGTCGGCCTTATGCCCTCCTCTACGGGTGAATCGGGGGGCGCTACTGTTGGGCAGGTGATGTCCGATTATGTCATCGAAGGTGGCCCCTTTGAACGGGCCTGCAGGGAGTTGCTTGATTCGGGATTCAAACTCAAATGGTACGACACCGTTCAGATGCCGCCCCCGGTCAAATCCATCGCCGCCCGCCGGCCTCAATCCAATGTCGTGTCTCTCTTTCGAGAATCGAATACCCCGCCTCCTCCAACGAATCCCTTGTATGAAAACTTTCCTGCCGATTTGGACGCGATCGCTCGCAACTTTGAAGAGCAGTGTCTAGAAGAAAGGATTCCGCTCCCAAGGCCGACGGTTCAAACCTCCAAAGCGCAGAACAAGTCGAATCGGCATAAATATTACTGCCCGAGCTGTTTTATTCAGCTCTGGGGTAAACCGTCACTCAGAGTCATCTGCGCTTGTTGTAACCAAGAGCTGATCGAGGATACCTGAGCTTAGGCTGCCAACAGGTCTTGCACCATCGAATGCAGGTCAGGCGTATTCTGGAGGTGATCAAACAGATATTTCCCGCTCAGCTTGATATGTGTCCAGGCGACGGGCGATACATGCGCCATCCCCTCCTCCATCACCTTTTTCCCTTCCCGCTGATACCGTTCCAGCAAGTAACTCAGCATCACCGAGTTGAAGTGGATCATGCAGTTCGCCATCAATCGGGAGCATTCGTACCACATATCGATCTCGGTATCCGATTTTCCTCGAAATCCCTTACCTCCTCCGATTTGATCAAATGCACGCTGCAACTGGTGGTAAGCCTCGCCGCGGTTTAGAGCAGTTTGGACGTAACGTCTGAGGTCCGAATCGTCAATGTAATCCAGCAGGTATATTGCCTTTAACAGGCGGTCATATTCGCGCAGGGCGGTGAGAGATCGGTCAGAGAGAGAGGAGCGTGATAACTTGGCGACCAAGTCGGATTGTTGAATATTTTTTTGATGTAAGGAGACGATGATGCGTTGGACATAGTCCCATCCTTCCAAAATCGCCTCGAGATTGAACGCCTCTTTTAATTCCAGCGTCCACCCTTCCGCGGTTTCTTTTATAGTAAACAAAGACTCGATGACGGCCGGCGTACTTGCATATCGCGGATCGAACTGCCAATCTGAGAGGCCCAATATCGCAAAATTGTATCGATTGGTGCCATGGGTATCCGTCGAGACCGCGTCGATCACAATTTCGGTGGAGTTGTTGTAGAGCAGATCAAATAGAAAGTGCGATTCATGGGTATTCAGGCTGCCGAGCTTGACGTTCACCGGAACGTGATTGACAAGCAGAGTATCGGCGAAAAATCCCTTGCCATCGCCAAAGTACTTAGGTGAGAACCGTATCCGGCGTGTGCTCTTACGCGACTTAAGTTTCTGTCCGTCCGCAGAGGCATGAATGAAGCCTGGTCGATAATTGTAGCGACTGAAAATCGGCAACTTGGCGGTAGCATCTGACACAATATCGCATAGTTTGCGCAGCGACTCCACCATCATGAAGTTCCTTTGGAATTGAAGAAGACTGTCGTGGGAGAAATCGGTTAAGTCAGACATTTTATACACGCCTTGCCGCGTAGCATTTCCGATCAGACAGGCAATAAATAGATTGATGGAGTTGGGATCTTTCTTTTTTCCGGTCAAATGCTTGATATTGTCGAAAAGGCCGGTCGCCATTGCAGTCGTATATATCACCGTTGACACGTCAAACTTCGGAATCCCTCGAAAAAGCCTGTGATTGACTATCTTCTCCCCTTTTTTGTACTTGATCGTCCATTTATATTTTCCACCCTTGTGCTCCAGGATCACCGACTCATTTTCGCCAGACTGAATTCGTTTGGGCACATCTTTCATTTTTTTCAGAAGCTCTTCGTGCTTCTGCGTGACCAGCAGGCGCGGGTCCGTATTGAGCGCAACAGAGTTGACATTTTTGATCATCTGGTCCTTTTCCTTCTTCCACTTTTCATCCCCAACCAACATTTCATCGAACGGCTTGTGGCGCGAACTGTTGGCCAGATACCAGTGGGACTCCTCCAGGCGCACAGAAACCAATCGATAGACCGCGAATTCCGCGCGCAAAGGAATGAGATTTTCGTCGTCATCGTAGAGAAATTTCTTTGCACTTCTGACAAGTCGATTATCAATCGATTGCACCTCTCCGAGCGTTGCAATATCCATTTTTACCGTTTCAACTTGATGGTATAGCGTGCCGTTATCAGCTGAATCCACGAACTCCAGTCGACGTACAATACCGCGCAGGGTTTTGGTAATGGGGCTTTTGCATGTATCCACGTACCCCCAAAAGTAGGTCTCCTTTTCAATTTTACTGCGGAGGAGGTGATGGGCCATGCGTTCGAGCTCCTCCCGCGGAATGATCTTATCCGATTTTTTTTGCGCGAGGCCAATCGGCTGACTATCCGTAATGCCACTATCAATAAAGATCAATATCGCCTTAGCTACAGCTACCATCGACTCTTCCATCCCCTCCCGAACACCGGTAATTTTATCTTTTGCAAATTGCCGACCGTCCTTTTCGATCAGGCGTATTTGATACGTCAAGGCGTCCGCCAGATAGTCAATTAAGGTGGAGTATCGGAAATATACAAAGCATAAAAAATAGAGATTGAATTCTGCAGTATCCTTTAGTTTGAGTCTTTGGAGGCTGAGATGAGTTACCAAACTGGCGTAATACTTTACACGACCCGTGGATATTCCAAGCTTGGGCAATGCCGTCCGAATCTCCTTGAACACATCCGAGAGGGCATCGAACACCTGGATTTCCTTTTCGATCTCGGATGCCGAAAATGTTCTGGCTTCGTAGCGCACCTTGTCGAACAGGCCCAGTGATTCGTCGTTTAATAAAAGCGACCCGAGCGTATTTCGTGTTTTCGTGCTGAGCAGCGCATTCGCTTGCTGCACCGTGCGTGTCTTTTCACGGTTGAACGCTTGTGTTATCAGGATTTGCAACGTTCGATAAGATGGGGTCTCGATAGTATTAATCCTAAGCCAATCGATCACCTCATCAAAAATCGAAACCGTGTCATAGTGATGACGCGCCAGGTAGTCAATGAATTCTACGAGCGCCCTCTTCTCGTCATCTTCAAACTTGGAGATCTTCACCACTGAAAATATCTTTTCGTAGATTTTGTATTTCATTTGGGCGCTGAGGCCCGTATGCGCCACTTTCTCGCCTGGGAATTCTTTCTGCCGGATAAAATTAAAATCGGCTTGGCTCCGATTGATATCCAAATCAATCCGCACCGGATTCACCTTGAAGTATCCGAGCAACATGATGTAATAGATTTTTAGGATGGTCGCCTCTCGCGGAAGCATTTCGGATCTTTCTTTTTCATCTAGGGAAAAGTTCTCTTCTCGCTCGTGGTCGCCGAAAACTGGTGAGGAATAGATTTTTTCAATTTGTGTATCACTCAATATATACATAAAACCTTCTGCAAAAATTAGGTCAATAGAATTCTTACAAACAGAAAGAATGTGTAGGTCAGGTGCGATTGTGGAGTCGATAGATGATTGGCGTGAGATGAAACTGTTAGTTAGAAACCAGTGTGTCACGTGACACACCTCCACAATCACTGTCCTGCGCGCAGCGCATTTTAACGATCGTGGTTATCGAAGCTACGAGAGCCAAGGGAAATTGCTAACGGGCTCTTATGAAATCTGAGTAGTCGTTAAATGAAGGAACCTTCAGTCGCACAACTCCCTTTCGGTGAGATCAAAAAACAATCAATGGTGGGCTCAAGGTAAGCTATGTCCGGGATCTGAATTGACTGTTTTGTGTACGATATCGCCCTTCCCCAAACAAAATGTTCCACGGCAAAGTTTCACGAGATAAAGTGATCGTTTTTTCCCAGTACCCCTACGAGGCGCTGCCGCGCCTCAATTTGCAGGATTATCCGGAGCTACAGGGGTTTCTCCAAGCTGGTCAGGCGTGGCGCCAACAGCACTGGCAATGGGGGCGGGATTTTCTGCTCTATATCGGGCGCAATAAATCCGAGCACACCTACACACGTTTTCGCAATGAAGTTGAACGCTTCCTTTTATGGGCGTTTTTATTCTGCGATAAACCGATTGTTGAATTGCGTAAGCCACAACTACTCGAATATGCGGATTTTTGTTGGCGTCCGCCGGTTAATTGGATCAGCCTCGCCAACGCGGATCGATTTCTGTTTCAGGACGGTTTTTTTCGCAGCAATCCGCAATGGGCGCCCTTCCGCCTGAAAACTCCGAAAAACCAACCATCGGTCAATCAGGACAAAAAGAAATACAAACCTTCACAGGAAACCCTGACCGCCACATTTACCGCGCTGATCGCGTTTTATAAATATTTGATGAACGAGGAACTGTGCGTCGGCAATCCGGCGCAGCTCGCCAAAGGTGATTGCCGTTATTTCATTGCGGATGCTCAAGTCAAGGAAGTTCGCCGTCTGTCCGAAGTGCAGTGGCAATATGTACTGGAAACAGTACAGGAAATGGCAAACGAAGATTCCCACTACGAACGCAGCCTGTTCATTATCGCCACCATGAAAACTTTGTTTTTACGGATTTCCGAATTATCGGAGCGCCGCGATTGGTCGCCGGTAATGGGGCATTTTTGGCAGGACGAAAATCAGAATTGGTGGCTGAAAATTTTCGGCAAAGGGCGGAAATTGCGCGACGTTACTGTGCCCACACAATATTTGGATTATCTAAAACGCTACCGCGCCTTCCGCGGATTATCTCCTCTGCCCTTCCCCGGCGAACAATCGCCACTGGTGGAAAAATTGCGCGGTCAGGGCAGTATGACCGCACGTCATCTCACCCGTCTGGTGCAGGAAGTATTCGATTCCGCGCACGTCAAAATGAAAACCCGCGTCGGCGAAGACGCCGCCCGCAAATTACAGGAAGCCTCCACCCACTGGCTGCGCCACACCGGCGCCAGCATGGAAATTGAAAGAGGCCGCGCGTTAAAGGACGTATCGGAAGATCTCGGCCACGCCAGCATGGCGACGACGGATACGGTTTATGTGCAGAGTGAAAATCGCAAGCGGGCGGAGAGCGGGAAAGGCCGTAAAGTCGATTGATGCCTTTCCAGTCACCGGCGCGGTATATGCCGGTGACTGCGCCGTTAAATCAATATCTCATCCTTACTCTTCGTTTTGAGAATCGTCTTCTGCGCCGTAGCCAGATGGCCTGCTCAGCCGCCGGGGTATCCAATTCGTCCGCCGCGCTAGCACCATCTTGCCGCTATCGCGGCATTGTTCATCAAGATCCGTCTTGAACCTGCGGTTTATTTCTCCCGAAGCTGAGTAAAATCTCGGACTGGACTGATCACGATGTCCGCGATTTTCCAATCTATGGCCATTAAATCCTCTCGCAGCTGAGCGATGCGGTCGATCAGGTCATCGCTTTGTTTGGGGATCACCAGCACATCACCGACAAAGACCATTCCGCTCTCCCTCAATCGCACCCGCACGTCAGTCACCCATTCGCACTGGAGGCATACGCTAATGACGTCATTCACCAATGGATGGATATTTTTGTTGTCAGTAGTCATCGGCATTTCTTCAAGCAGATCTTTCATGCTGTCCCGCGTTCGCGTGATCCCGTCATAGACGATGCTGGAGGAGATGGCGATGGCGACGACAGAATCCAACCACCAGATACCGAAGCCGATTCCAACAACACCCACCATTCCGCCCGCGGCTGTCAACCAGTCGGCTTTTTGCGCATGGGAATCCACAAAAAGAACTTTTTCATGCAGACGCTTCGCCAGCGGC
>Ga0065721_10004480_pt1 | contig 40747 bp, 41 predicted proteins | sample Mesricmetagenome_FD_59108 | JGI IMG/M metagenome (GOLD analysis project Ga0065721, IMG submission 59108) | Mesophilic microbial community from rice straw/compost enrichment Sample: eDNA_1 v2 (version 2) | ecosystem: Engineered > Solid waste > Grass > Composting > Bioreactor | place: USA: Davis... | reverse complement strand
CTGCTGGATGACAGCGACTTCTGGGTATCGCTCAAGAACGGCCTGATCTTCGCCCTCGTGCTCGTCGTGTATCAGATCGGGCTCGGCACGCTGCTCGCCATCGCGCTCAGTACGAAGACGCTCAGGGGACGCAAGTTTTTCCGGACGAGCTATTTCGTCCCGGTCGTCCTGTCCGGCGTCGTCGTCTCGCAGCTGTGGATCGCGATCTATAACGCGGACGGCGGCCTGATCAACAGCCTGTTCCGCCTATTCGGCATCCAGTACGAGCAAGCTTGGCTCAGCGGAGAGCATACGTCGATCTGGGCGATCGCCTTCTCCGGCGCCTGGCACCACCTGGGCATTCAGCTCGTGCTTATCTATACGGCGATCAAGTCGATTCCCGAGCAGTTATACGAGGCCGCGACGATCGACGGCGCGCCGTTCTGGAAGATGCACTGGAAAATTACGATTCCGCTGCTGAGCGAGACGTACAAATTCTGTCTCGTCATCGCCATTACGGGCGGACTCAACGCGTTCCAGAACATGTTCGTCATGACGAACGGAGGACCGGGCAACATCTCTTACACGCTGACGTTCATGATGTACAAAGCCGCGTTCCGTTCGGGCGAATACGGCTACGGCTCCGCCGCCGCCGCGGTTCTGGTGCTGGAATGCCTGCTGTTCACGATCCTGATCAACAAATATATCGCACGGGAAAAAATCAGCTATTAAGGAGGGCGTTCCTATGTTCAAACGGTTGGCTGTCCGGGCGTTGACTTACGGTCCGCTCTCGTTTTTTCTGCTCGTCAGCCTGTATCCGCTGATCTGGCTGCTGTTCTATTCGTTCAAGGACAACGAGGAAATTTTCTCGACCAACGTGTTCGGCATTCCCGGCGAGTGGCGCTGGGAAAATTACAGCAACGCCTTCGGCGTGTTCGACATCGTCGCCTATTTCAAGAACAGTCTGATCGTCTCGATCGGAACCGTCGTTTTTACCGGGTTTCTGGCGCTTATGTTCTCCTACGCAGCGGCGCGAATGCGGTGGAGATTCGCCAACGTAAGCCGCATCTACATGACTTCGGGCATGTTCATTCCGATGCAGATCATTCTTATTCCGCTGCTTATTCTCGTTCGCGACATGCATCTTCAGAACAGTTATTTCGCCGTTATCGTTCCTTACGTGGCGTTCCAGCTCTCGTTCGCGACGATCATTTTCTACGCGTTCTTCCGGTCGTTGCCTTATGAAATCGAAGAATCCGCTGCCATTGACGGCGCTAGCGTATATACGACGTTCTTCCGTATCATGGTTCCGCTCGTGAAGCCGGCGATCGCGTCGGTCAGCATCTTCGTCTTCCTGTTCGCCTGGAACGAGTTCCTCGTCGCGCTCATCATGATCAGCGACAATGCGCTGAAGACGCTGCCGCTCGGCCTGCTCTATTTCCAGACGCAGTTCGGTTCGGATTGGGGCGCGATGGGGGCGGTCATGGTCATCTCGACTATTCCGACGATCGTCGTCTATCTGCTGTTCTCCGAGCAGATCGAGAAGGCGCTGACCGTCAGCTCGGCCGTTAAAGGGTAATAAGGGGGATGGGATGAAAATGGTACGGACAGAACGGATAGATATCGCGGTCCGGGGCGGGAGCGAGGAAGACGGCTTCCGATTCTCGGTCGAACCAACGGCGCATGGCGAGGGGGAGGGCATCGCGTACTACCGGTTCGCGATGGAAGGGGACGAACCCCGCATTCCGCAGGCGGTCCGGCTGTCGTGGACGCATCCGGCCGTCGATATCGCGGGGTATTGGGACCCGGGGGCGAATCGCGAGCGCGGTATTCGGATCGACTTCAACGAGCCGTTCCATGCCAAAGCGACGTCGCTTGCCCCGGTTTGCTCGCTCTACAATGCGGCCGGGCAAAACCGGCTGACCGTCGCGCTGTCCGACGCGATGAGACCGATCCGCATGCGGGCCGGGCTGCGCGAGGAGACGGCCGAATTCGAGCTGTGGCTGGAGCTGTTCACGGAAGCTTGCCCGCCGATCGACCGGTACGAGGCAATCATCCGCATCGATACGCGGGATATTTTCTACGCGGAAAGCTTGCGCGAGGTGGGAGAATGGTGGGCGGGCTTGCCCGGCTATGCCCCTTCGGCCGTTCCGGCGGCGGCGCGGCTGCCGATGTACTCCACCTGGTACAGCTTTCATCAGCAATTGGTTCCCGCGGAGATCGAGAAGATGTGCCTGCTCGCCAAGGAACTGGGCTGCGAAGCGGTCATCGTCGACGACGGCTGGCAGACGCTGAACAGCGAGCGCGGCTACGCCTACTGCGGCGATTGGGAGGTATCCCCGGACCGAATTCCCGATATGAAGGGGTTCGTCGAAAGGGTGCACGCTCTGGGCATGAAGTTTATTTTGTGGTATTCCGTCCCTTTCGTCGGGCGGCATTCCCAGGCTTGGAGCCGCTTCGCGGGCAAGTTCATCAATACGTACGACGGGTCGGACACGGCCGTCTTCGATCCGCGGTTTCCCGACGTCCGCGAATATTTGATCGGCATTTACGAGAAAGCGCTGAGGGAGTGGGATATCGACGGCTTTAAGCTCGATTTCGTCGATTCCTTTAACTTGTCGGAGGAGATGAGGTATACTCTTGGCGAAGGAAGGGATTACGACTCCGTGCCCGAGGCGGTCGACCGTCTGCTGTCCGACGTCATGGCCCGGCTGAGAGCGATCAAGCCGGACGTCATGATCGAGTTCCGCCAGAAGTACGTCGGCCCGCTCATGCGCAAATACGGCAACATGTTCCGCGTCGCCGATTGCCCGAACAACTACAGTCAGAACCGGATCGGATCGATCGATATCCGGCTGCTGAGCGGCAATACCGCCGTGCATTCCGACATGATGATGTGGCATCCGGACGACAAGCCGGAGAACGTCGCTTTGCAGTTTATTCATGCGCTGTTCTCTGTTCCGCAGCTGTCCGTGCTGCTGGACCGGATTCCGGAGGCGCATCGGGGCGTCGTCGGGTTCTGGCTGGCGTTCTGGCGCGAGCACCGGGAGCTGCTGCTCGACGCGCCGCTGCATCCGTCCGCGCCCGATTTTCTGTATCCGGTCGTCTGCGCGTTCGACGGAAGCCGCAGCTTGGCGGCCGTGTACGGGCAGGGCGTCTTGGCGAAGGCGGGCGAGCGGGCGGACGAGTATCTGTTCGTTAACGGAACGGCCGGCGACGCGATCATCGTGCAGCTCGGGGAGAGGCTGGAGGGGACGATGACCGTTCTCGATTGCGGAGGCTCGGAAATCTCTGGAGTCAACGTCCGCTTGGACGAAGGCGTGCACCGGCTGAAGGTGCCGCCGTCGGGACTGCTCCGCTTGCGGCGGTCCGACACTTCTATCGATGGGGAGCGATGAAGAGCATGAATGTCCGTTTTCTGGGAACCGCCGCTTTCGAAGGCATTCCGTCTTTGTTCTGCGGGTGCGAGCTGTGCGCGAAGGCGAAGAAGCTCGGGGGCAAAGAGATTCGCACGCGCACATCCGTCATGATCGATGACGATCTGAAGGTCGATTTTCCGCCGGATACGCTGCTGCACATGCACCGCGACGGGATCGATCTCGATCAGGTCAAAGATTTGCTGTTCACGCACTCCCACTCCGACCATCTGTACGCGGAGGATCTCGTCGCGAGATTTCCGGGATACGCACAGGCGCAGGAGCGCCCGATTCACGTGTACGGGAACGATATTACGCTGGCCAAGATCCGGCAGATGTTCGAAACTAACGGGGGAGCCCGCGGCTTCTACGAGCTTCACCGGCTGCGCCCGTACGCGAAGGTGGAGATGCAGACGGCAACGGCCGTCCCTCTGCTGGCCGCTCACGATCCGAACGAAACGTGCCTGCTCTATTACATCGAGAAGAACGGCAAGAACATCTTTTACGGCCACGACTCCGGCAAGTTTCCCGAGGAAACGTGGGAGTGGCTGAAGGACAAGCAGCTGGATCTTGCCATTTTCGAATGCACGGTGGGCAAAGTCGACTACTGGAAGTCGCACATGAACGTCGACGCCGTGCTGGAGGCGAAAGCCAGAATGGAGCAATACGGCATGCTGAACGCGGACGCGCGTGTCGTCGTCACCCACTTTTCGCACAACGGCGGCCTGACGCACTCCGACCTGTGCGGGATTTTCGAGCCTCACGGCATCGAAGTGGCGTATGACGGCTTAACGGTCGAACTGTAGTAACGGAGCTGTTTCGCAGGCTGCAATGAGCCTTGCGAAGCGGCTCTTTTTTATACAACGCGCCGCGGAGGGAACTCGAACATTTCAACGTTTCTTGTAACCTGGGTGCTTAACCCTTACAATTCTGCTTATGGAGGGAGTGTTCGCAATGATTCTATATTTTCGGGACAACTTCTTTAACGCCGGCAGAACGGAAATCGTCAATGAATACAGAGAGTCGGTCGGGCTCGTCGATTTGCGCAGCGCGTTCGGATCGGCGCTGGACGTCTTCGGCGGAGACGGCAGGCCGCTGTTCGCCGGCAAGTTCCGGCTGCTGTCCAACAAGTGGACGGTGATGGACGCGAGCGGCAAGGAATGCGGACTGCTGAGGCACCGCATGTCGTTCATGTCCAAGAGATTCGAGTACGACCGTTACGGCGTCGGCACGTTCGAGATCACTTCCCCGGTTTTTTCGCGGGACTACGAGATCAGGGACGCCAAAGGCGGGCTCGTCGTCTCTTTCCAGAAAGTGAGCGGCTGGTTCGAATCGTCGGCTTTTCGCCTGGCGGTACATACCGGTTGGATCGACGGCTACGAGTGGGTCGCGGTCATTATGGGGATGCACGAAATCCGGAAACGGCACAATCACGCGGCAGGGTAGAGGCGGCGGGAAGGGGGCAAGGTTCGCAGGGATGAAGACGAGAAAGCTCCAACTGAGCGTGCTGGATCTGGTTCCCGTGCTGGACGGAGCCGATGCGCCTTACGCGCTCGGACAGGCGGTCGAGCTGGCCCGAATGGCGGAACGGCTCGGCTACAGACGGTATTGGGTGGCCGAGCATCATGATATGCCCGGGCTGGCCTGCACTTCCCCGGAAGTGCTGCTGGCTCACGTGGGCGTGAGAACGGAGCGCATACGGCTCGGCTCCGGCGCCTTGCTGCTGCCTCATTACAAGCCTCTCAAGGTGGCGGAGTCGTTCCATATGCTCGCCAGCCTGTATCCGGGGCGAATCGATATCGGGCTCGGAAGGGCGCCTGGAGGCTCGGGCGAAGCGAGTCTGGCGCTCAGCGGCAACTTCATCGAGAACGTCGGCAAAATGCCCGAGCTGCTGGACGATCTGATGCGGCTGCTTCAAGGGAAATACGAGTACGACGGACGTCCGGTGGCGGCGCGTCCGATTCCGCCCGAGCCGCCTCGGCCCTGGCTGCTTGGCACGAACAAGAAGAGCGCGGCTTACGCCGCGCGGTTCGGAACCGGCTATGCGTTCGGCCAATTCATGAGCGACTCTTCCGGGGAGAAGGCGCTTCTGGCGTATCGCGACGGCTTCGTTCCTTCTCCGCTGTGTCCGGAACCGTGCGCCCTCGTCGCGGTCGGCGTCGTATGCGCGGACACCGACGAGGAGGCGGAGCGTCTCGCCTCGTCGGAATTGTTCCGAAGGGGAGCTTTCGCCGAGCAAGGAGAAGAGACGCCTCTGATCGCAAGAAGACTTCTCGCGGGTTCCCCGGGCAGTCTTCGCGGCCAGTTAGAATCGCTCGCCCTTTCGTACGGCATCGACGAGTTCATCGTCGTCACGATGATCGCGGATTACCGGGCAAGGCTTCGTTCCTATGAGCTTCTCGGACAGTTGCTGTCGCACGATTAGGCGTCTGCTGACGCGACTAGCGCAGATCGATTCTGAAGCAGCGCAACCAAGAGGTCGAAAAGTCTAACCCGATTGTGTCGGGTTACAGCAGCAAGGTGCGGCCCGTCGAGGCTGTAACCCTGCTCAGTCGGGTTACAGCAGCGAAGTGCGTTCCGACGAGGCTGTAACCCTGCTCAGTCGGGTTACAGCAGCAAAGTGCGGCCCGACGAGGCTGCAACCCCGCTCAGTCGGGTTACAGCGTCAAACAGCGGCCCGTCGAGGCTGTAACCCTGCTCAGTCGGGTTACAGCAGCAAGGTGCGGCCCGTCGAGGCTGTAACCCTGCTCAGTCGGGTTACAGCAGCAAAGTGCGGCCCGTCGAGGCTGTAACCCTGCAGTATCCGGTTAGAACAGCCGCACGGCGAATGTCCTAACCGTAAGGAGACTGCATCGGCTTCGATCGGAATCACATTTTACTTCTGGAACGCTCTACTAGTAGATCCGCCGCTTCCATCCTCTGAGCTTGGCTAACGCTTCTATATAATAGTAATCGCCGTAGATGAGCGACGTGTCGATATTGACCGTGCCGCTGCCGGTGGCGTGCAGCAGAATCGCCTCATGATCCGGCCGGTCCCATGTCGCGTAGTTCTCGGTAAGCGACCGCAAGATCCGCTCGGCGGCGTCGGCGTACAGCCGTTTCTCGCCCGCGGGAACGGCGTCGGCGATCTCCAGCAGTCCGGAGGCGGCAATGGCTGCGGCTGAGCTGTCGCGGGACATGCCTTCGAGCGATTCGAGCCGAAAATCCCAGTAAGGCACATGATCGTCGGGAAGCGCGGCGATGAAATAGTGGGCGACGCGCTTGGCTTCGTTCAAGAAGCGGACGTCTCCCGTGTAGCGGTAGACGTTCGCGAAGCCGTGCAGCGCCCAGGAGTTGCCGCGGCTCCAGGTCGAATCCGGCGCGAGCCCTTGCCCGCCGAACGATTCGATGTATTCGCCGGTATCCGGATCGAAGGATATAATGTGGTTCGTAGAGCCGTCTTCGCGAACGCCGTATTTCATCGTCGTCTCCGAATGGCGGACGGCGATTTGCTTATAGCGGGGATCCCCGGTCGTCTCGCTCGCCCAGAACAACAGGGAAACATTCATCATGCTGTCGATGATCGACCAGCCGACCTTGTCGCCGTTCCAGGCGCGAAGGAAATTCCCCGCCAGATTGAAGCGGGAGGCGAGGAAGTTCGCCGCATCGAGTCCCCTGCGAAGCCCTTCTGCGTCCCCTGTAATTGCGTGCTTGATGACGGCCGTGGACAGAAACTGGAAGCCGACGTCGTGGTGGAAGTTTTGCGCCTTCTGTACGAACCGCTCCTCCATTTTAACGTCCCAGTTCCAAGCGGCTTCCTTGTAATGCTCCTTGCCGGTCATGTCGTACATAACCCACAGAATGCCCGCCCAGAACCCCGAAGTCCACCATTCCATTGGCGTATCGTCGTACTTGCCGTCAGCTCCGGCTACATGGGGCGTTTTGCCGCCAAGCTGGGCGATCATGCGATCGACTTTCCCCTCAAGCTTGCTCCACGTCTGTTCCAAATAAGCTTTGTCCATCTCGTCGATTCCTCCTTTTTAAGTGGATTATAGCTTGACCCGGCCCGCCGAAGTTGTGGTACGATATGTGAAAATGTTGCGATTTTGTCCTAGGGCGTGTATGCATACTCCGAGGATAGCCTAAGCGGGGGGAGAAAATGAAACGATTGTTCACGCCGATTTCGTTCGGAGGCAGACGCATCGTCTGGGATCATCGGATGAGCAGCGACGCGCCGTTCCCGGGTTATTACCATTGGCATCCGTGCTTCGAGATGCTTTTCGTCCACGAAGGGGAAGGGGCGGTCATCGTGAATCAGATCGCTTACGAGATGAGGCGGGGGATGCTGTTCGTGTTCCAGCCGTTTCATTTGCACAAAGTGTATCCCAAGCCGAGCCGGGAGCGGCCCTATATCCGAACGAAGCTGCATTTCGTTCCGGAGGAAATGGCCGACAAGCTGCAAGTCTTCCCGCAGCGATACGGCGTGCTCCGGCGGCTCTGGGAGGAGCGGGATGCGATGTTCGCCTGGGATTTGCGGGAGCACGTCGACTATATGGAGCAGATATTTCAGCGGTACGAGGGGGGCGGCGCCGGAGAAGGCCGGTCTTCGGAAGAGGACGACGCGCTGATTCTGCTGCAGCTGCTCGGCGTCGTGCAGGAGGTGGACCAAAGCTTGCGCCAGGTGGACTCCGCGGGAATCGTCCGCAGGCCGCTTCGTTATTCGGAAAAGATCATGCGCTGGATCGAGGAGCATTTCTCCGAAGAAATCAGCCTCGAACGGATCGCGGAAGAGATGCATCTGTCCAAATTCTACGTGTCCCGCGTCTTCCGGGCCGAGACGGGCGGCAGTCTGACCGATTACTTGACGGCGCGAAGGATCAAGCACGCCTGCCGGCTGCTGCAGACGACGACGCTGTCGGTAGAGCGAATCGGGGCCGAGGTCGGGCTGCCCGATGCGTCGTACTTCGTGCAGTTGTTCAAGAAGGTCATCGGAACGACTCCGCTTAAATACAGGAACCAGGCTTAAGGAGGAGAAGGTCTCAACGATCAGGGCAGCTCAAAACAACGTGATTGAAGTCGGCAAAACCATCTCTTTAGGAGTGGGATAGACTTCCTCTTTATTGGTTCAATTCGCACAGCTTCTTTTTGCGCGAGGGCAAGCATAAGCTTGAACCATGGAATCCCGGGACGACCCCGACAGGGGCCTACGTAGGGAGGTTTAAGCGATGCGAAAAAAATGGGGCAGAGGGTTTCAAATCAATTTGTTCGGGAACGGTTCGCCGCTCAGGCCGATCAAGCCCCTTCCCCGCAGATGGGGCAGGAAGTCGGTTTTTCCGCGGATCGGGTCGTCTCCGTCCAAGCCTCCTCCGCGCAAGTGGGGAACGGGGAGGCGTTTCGGGGGAGGGAACGTCGGTTCCGGTTCCGGCTCAGGTCCGGCCTATACGCCGGTCAAGAGGTGGACGACGAAGCGCCAAGGTCCGAAAATGAAACGCAAGCACCTATGGATCATTGCGCTGCTGCTGATCGCGCTGGCGGTCATTCAGGGGATGATCTTCCTCGACCGGGAGCTGAGGCAGCCGCTTATGTTTCTGGCGAAGGTCAAAGTGAATCAACTCGCAACCGACGCGATTAACGCGGCGATCAAGGCCGAGTTCGCCCGCGCGGCCGAATCGGACAAAATGATTCATTGGCGCACGAACGGAGACGGCAAAATTACCGGCTTCGAGCTGGACTACAAGCAGCAGATGGCGATTACCTCGAAGACGATCGATGTCGTCGAACGTTCGCTCAAGGCGCACGAGGACGTCCCGGAGCGCATTCCGATCGGTCACGCGCTGAACAGTCCGCTCATCTCGTCCATCGGCCCAAGCGTCGCCGTGAAGTTCCACCCGGCCAGCGTCATTAAAGCGGAAGTCGGGCTGGACCAGAGGGAAGCCGGCATCAATATGCTTCTGGTCGAAGTGTTCGTGCGCATCCGTACGGAAATCGCCGTCGTGATCCCCTTCGATCGGGAACCGGAAATCGTGGAGACGAAAATCCCGCTCTCCTACGCTCTCGTCGTCGGCGACGTGCCGTCCTACTATTACGACGGCAGCGGCCAGCCTGTCGGCAGCGGCGCCGCGCAAGCTCCGGCGATCGCTCTGCCTCTTCCCGGCGCTGACGCCGCGCCCGCACCTTCGCCCGCTCCATCGCCGCAAGCAGGGGCGGGGCACTGAACTCCAAAAATCCGCTTTCCCGAAATCTTCAGGGAGAGCGGATTTTCTCGTTTCTCGCACAACGCGACAGCCTACTCGTAGAGCCAGATGTCTGACACGGTCATGACCCCCGGCAGCGCCGATTCGTCTATCTCCACATTGTCGAACCAGCCGCCGACGGCCAGGTTGAGCACCAGATAGAAAGGCTGGTCGAACGGCATAACGCCCGGCTCCAGGCGGCGTTCGGCATAGCAGTGTCCGTCCACGAGCCAGCGGATGGAGCCGGCGTCCCATTCGAGCCCGTAATCGCGAAACTCGTTGATCGTTCCGTTTTCCAGCTGATAGGAGGATTCGTCGGTCACTTTATGATCCCAATCCTTCCCGTAATGAAGCGTTCCGGATACTTGCCGCGGCAGGCGACCTCTGGCCTCCATCATATCAATCTCGCCGGAAGCGGGCCACTCGCCGTAGGCTTTGTCCTGCGGAAGCAGCCAGATGGCCGGCCACAGCCCCTGTCCCACCGGCAGCTTGGCGCGGACGACCAGCTTGCCGTAGCGGAAGGAGAAGCGGTCCCTCGTATCGATGCGCGCGGACGTATAGGAGAAGCTGCGCCCGTCCTTTTCGACCGTTTCGCGGCGGGCGCACAGGTTCAGCCCCGAGTCATCGATGTACAGATTGCCCGGATCCCCCGTATAGAACTGCCGTTCCCCGTTGCCCCACCCCGGATCTATCGCATTGCCGTCGTCGTCCAGCAGATCGTTGCCCAGGCGAATATTCCATAAGCTCAGATCGGCGCCGCCGTTTCGGAAATCCTGTTCCCACAATAGCTTGCTCATCCTTTCGCACCCCTCTCCGTGATACTCCCAGAATACTGAATTTCGCAGGCCAGTCAAACGAATCTAAAAAAATGGGATGGCTTCAAAAACCGTGGTCTTTTTTTAAGATGCGCGGTTTTTTACGATGAAAGGGAAGGAGGCAGTCAAGATGAGCCAACACAGATCCGGACAGATGAAAGCGTTTTTTAGACAGTGGCAGGTTCAGAGCATGGTCATTCCCGGCATTGTCTGGATGTTCGTCTTCTGCTACATCCCGATGTTCTGGCTGATTATCGCCTTTATGGACTACAGCATCGCTAAGCCGATGCTGCAATCGCCTCTTGTCGGGCTGAAGCATTTCGAGGATTTCGCCGCGGACGACCGGTTCTGGCGCTCGATCCGCAATACGCTGGGCATGAGCGCGATCAAGCTGGCGCTCGGATTTCCGATTCCGATTCTATTCGCGCTGCTGCTCAACGAGATCCGAAGCCTTCGCTTCAAGCGCGCAGTTCAGACGATTTCGTATCTGCCGCACTTTATCGCCTGGACGATCTTCGGCGGCATTCTGCTCAACTGGCTGGGCGAGGGCGGCGTCATGAATCAATTGATGATGGCGCTGGGCATTCAGGATCGCGAAATTTTGTACAACAGCGATCCGCAGTATTTCTGGTGGATCGTCTATTTCTCCGACGTGCTTAAGGAAACCGGCTGGAGCGCGATCATCTACATTGCCGCCATAGCCGGCATCGATCCGGCGCTGTACGAGGCGGCGGAGCTGGACGGAGCCAACCGCTGGCAGCGCATGTGGCACATCACCATTCAGTGCATCCGGCCGACGATCGCCATCTTGTTCATACTCGCCGTCAGCGGCATGCTGGGCAGCAACTTCGAACAGATTTTCATGCTGAAAAACAACATGAACATGAGGATGGCGGAAAGCCTGGATCTGTATATCTACAACATGGGCCTGGTATCCGGACGACATTCCTTCTCGACCGCGGTGCTGTTCGCCCGCTCCGTCGTGGCGCTGGGCCTGCTGCTGCTCGCCAACTACACGTCCAAAAAACTAAGCGGCGAAAGCATCTTTTGAACGGGGGGAAAACGATAGCGATGGAATCGCGCGGAAGGTTTCGGCGAGTCGGTTTATTCGAGGTCGGTAATACATTGCTGATGCTGGCCGTCTGCTTTATTACGCTCTATCCGATGTGGTTCGTCTTCATCAACTCGCTGAACGCGCCGGAACGGGCGCTGCTGGGCACGATCAACTGGTTTCCCGAGGCTTGGTCGCTGGACAGCTATCGAGTGGTGTTTAACGATAAAAACCTGATGAACGGCTTTTACATCACAACGCTGCGGACGGTGATCGGAACGGCGGCGCACGTGCTGTTCACTGCAATCGTGGCCTATGGCATGAGCCGGTCCAACCTGATCGGGCGCAAGTTTTACATGCGGATCGCCCTGATTACGATGCTGTTCTCCGGCGGACTGATTCCGACCTTCCTGCTGATGACGAAGCTGGGACTGTACGACAATTTCTGGGTATTCGTCATTCCGGGGATGTACACCTTTTTCAATATGGTCATCTTCATGAGCTTCTTCCGCACAATTCCGGAAAGCCTGGAGGAATCCGCCAAGGTGGACGGAGCATCGGACTACGGCGTTCTGTTCCGGATCGTGCTGCCCAACAGCATGGCCGTCATCGCCACCATCTCGCTCTTCTCGGCCGTCTATCACTGGAACGATTATTATCAGGGCGTCATCTACATCCGCACCCAGGATCTGCTGCCCTTGCAGACGATGCTGTACAAGATTATCGCGGAAAATTCGATGTCCTTCATGCAGCAGCAGGCGATGGCGCAATTCGGCGCCCGGCTGCCCGGCAATTCCATCAAGTTCGCTTCGATGATGGTCGCCACGCTGCCCATTCTGGCGTTTTATCCCTTCATTCAGCGCTATCTGGTCAAAGGGGTCATGATCGGCGCTATTAAAGGGTGATTAAAAAATATATCATTAACAGCAGAGAAAGGATGATCATGCAATGATGCGTAGATCGATGAAACAGGGGACGTCTCTTATTTTGGCGGCGATTCTCGCGCTGGGCCTCCTGGCCGCATGCTCCAAATCCGAGGAGAGCAAGCCGAGCGCCCAACCTTCGGCCAGCTCGCAATCTCCGTCCGCGACCGCTTCGGGGGAGACGGCGCCGAATCCCGACGCAGCCGCATGGCAGCTGGATACGAGTCCCGTCGATCTGACCTGGTTCGTAGGCGCTTCCTGGTACGGCCGCACCTGGGGGGACAGCCTGAACTCCAAATACATCACGGAAAAAACGGGCGTCAACGTTAAAATCGAGGTTCCGTCCGGCGACGCCAATGAGCAGGCGACGCTGATGATGACGTCGGGCAAGCTGCCGGACCTGATCAGCATGGGCTCTTGGGAAACCGCTGTCAAAAAGCTGTGGGAAGGCGACCACGTGTACGCGCTGAACGAGCTGGCCGAGCAATACGATCCGTATTTCTTCAAGGTGGCGGGCGACGGAACGCTGAAGTGGTACCGCCAGGAAAACGGCAACACGTACGGGGTGCCCAACGACTCTTACAGCCCCAATCTGATGCATGAAACCGGCATGACCGCCGCCAACCAGACGTTCCTCGTGCGCAAGGATTTGTACGAAGAGATGGGCCGCCCGGATCTGACGACGCGGGAAGGCTTCCTGAACGCGCTGCAGCTGCTGAAGGATCAATATTCCCAGTACAAAGGGCAGCCGATGAGCCCGTTCTTCGCGCAGGGCAACGTCCCTTACGGGATGACCGAGTATTTGCAAAACCTGCTCGCCGTTCCGTATGAGAAAGACGGCAAAGTGTACGACCGCTTTACCGATCCCGACTACGTCGCCTGGCTGAAAACGTTCCGCACCGCCTACGAGCGCGGACTGATCAACGTCGACTTCCTGGTCGATTCCGATACGCAGGTGGAGGAGAAAACGAATAACGCCCGCTATTTCATGATGATCCGCGAATGGACGGGGATGACCGCCGTCAACCCGATGCTGGCTGCGAGCGCCAACCCGGAGTCGTACTACATCGCGGTCGACGGACCGCAGAACAGCAATGGCGACAGCGCCAAACTGTTCCCCGGCAACATGGACGGCTGGATGGTGACGATGATCAGCAAGTCGACCAAACATCCGGAGCGCGCCATCCGTTTCCTGACTTACCTCGCCAGCGAGGAAGGACAGCGGGATTTGTTCCTCGGCAAAGAAGGCGAAACGTGGGAGACGAAGGACGGCAAGCCGCAGCTGAAGCCGGACATGGCGCAACTGCTTGAAACCGATATCGAGAAGCTGGAAAAGGAATACGGCATTATGGATACGTACTGGATGATGCGCAACCCGGTCATCGTCAACCAATGGAGACCGGAGAAAGCGCCTGTCATCAAGCAAATGGAGGACTTCGCCAACGCGCAGGCCGACATCGACAGCGGCATCTACAAGAACCTCGATCCGCTCGGCGATTCCGAGGTCGCGGTATCCTGGTCGCGCATTTCCCAGAACTGGGAAGAGACGCTTCCCGAGCTGATCACCGCCAAGGACGAAGCCGCTTTCGATAAAATTTTCGAGAGCTACCTGACCCGCCGCGACAATTACGGCTTCGACCAGGTCATGGCTTACCGCCAAGCCGAGCTGGACGCCCGCAAAGCCAAAATGTCCGAATAAAGCGCGGCTATGCGCGGCGATGGGGTTGTCTTGCAGGCAAAGTTGCTTGAGATGATCGATATATAAAAGAAGGGGTATGTACCTCCTGGAGAATGCCTAATACGCTCCTGAAATCACCTATTAACGAGTTTACCTATTCAGATTTCAGGAGCGTATAGCATCGGAAGGAGGTACATACCTCTTGCACCTTGTTCATCGATTATCTTTCACAGCAACTTGGATGACGTACGAGACAACTCCATCCCCGCTAATGCCGGCACGCCCTAACGTCCGCGCATCAAGATATGGTATATTACGGAGGTGGGGAGGGCATCGAATTGAAGGCGCCGTTGACGAAAATAAAAAGAATTTACCGAAACTCCCGCATTTCGCGAAAGCTGTTTTTGGCCTTCAGCCTGATGATCGCCATCCCTGCCATCGCGGTTTCTTTTTTGTTTATCCGGTTCAAGGAAACCCAGCTGTACGAGGAGGCCATGGCTACCGGGAGCAGCCATGTTTCGCGGCTGGACGAACGGCTGCGGGGCAGGATGAACATGGTTGAAAACGCTTCCTCCACCGCGCTGACCCAGAAGGCCTTTATCGACTTCATTCATTCGAACATGCGCGCGGACGGCTTGCGTCTCGTGAAATTCAGGCAAAACCAATTCGAGCAGATGCACAACATGATCAAAAGCAACGAGTCGATCGACGAGCTGAGCTTCTACGTCGATAATCCGGATTTGTACGAAATCTGGCCTGAAATCTACCATTATGACCGGTTTTGGCCGCAGGATTATTGGGTCTCGCTGCGCGAGGAGGGCGGCTCGGCCTATCGCCTGTTCGCGTTGAAGGACGGCGAGCATACGCTCTCCTACTACCGGCTCGTGCGCCTTCAGGGCCAGCAGAACAAGCATCCGAGCATTATGGAAATCCGCATCGGGCACGGCAAGTTTTTCAGCGACTTGTTGGAAGAGACCGGAGGGGATTTCTTTTCCGTCGTCATGGACGGCAAGGACCCTTCGCGCTTCGTATACAACCCGGAGCATTCGTTTGCGGCCAATGCCGGCGAAGAGCTGCAAAATATTTTGGGCCGCATTCACGGACAGCTGGATATGCTGCAGGAGAAAAGCCCGATCAAGGTCCAAGCCGGAGATCATACGTATTACGCGATATACCGCTACATTGCGCCCTTGAACGCCTACGTGGTGGACGTCGCCTCCCATCAAGCGCTGATGGAGGGGCCGCGCAGCTGGTACGTATGGGTGGTGGCGATTACGCTGTGCGTGCTTCTGATGATGCTGCTCCTCGTTTCGCACACGACCCGCCGCATTTTCCGCCGATTAAACCGAGTGCTGGCGTCCATGCGCAAGGTGCGGCAAGGACAACTGGACGCGAAGATCGATACCGGCCTGGGAGAAAACGAAACCGGAGACGAAATCGACGAAGTGGCCGTCAGCTACAACAATATGCTGGATGAAATCAAGCGTCTGATGACGCAGGTCGTGGATAAGCAGTTGATCGCCAAAAATGCGCAGCTGCACTCGCTGCATTCGCAGATCAATTCGCATTTTCTGTACAACGCGCTGGAATCGATCCGCATGCTGGCGGAGGTTCAGCGGCAGCCTGCGATCGCCGAGGCGCTCGTGTCGCTCGGCTCGCTGCTTCGCTACAGCATGAAATGGCGCGGCGATACCGTAGCCCTGGGCGAGGAATTGGCCAACATCCAAAGCTACGTGCGGTTCATTAACTTCATGGAAGGCAGCGGCTTCGAATTGACGGCGGATCTGCCCCAGGACGTGCTGCGCTATGCCATTCCCAAAATGTGTATGCAGCCGATCGTCGAAAACGCCGTCCATCACGCGGCTCCGCGAGGCGGCAGCGTGCGTATCGAAATCGCCGTCCGGGTGGAAAACGACAGCATGCTGCTCGTCGAAATCCGCGACGACGGCGCGGGAGTCGACCCGCAGGTGCTCGCCGACCTGCAAGCCGTTCTGCAAGGGGACTCCGATACGCCGATCGTCGCCAGCAAAAACGGGCTGGGTCTGGAAAACGTGCATAAACGTCTGCAGCTCCACTACGGCAAAAGCTGCGGGCTCTCGATAGATAGCGTGCAGGGCTCCTATACCTGCGTTACCATTCGCTTGCCTTGGGAAAACGAAAATCTTGGGGGGTGGTAGGCATGATCAACGTCTTGATCGTGGACGACCAAAAGCAAATTCGCGACGGGCTGCAGGCAATGCTGGGACAGTTCCCCCTGGAGCTGGGCGACATTCACTGCGCCGGAAACGGAATCGAGGCGCTGCATTCGTTGCATCAATTCAACATCCAACTGGTCATTACCGATATCCGAATGCCGGACATGGACGGGCTGGCTCTTATGGCGCGCGCTCGCGAAGAGCGCTTGAAGGCCGAGTTTCTGATCATTAGCGGCTATGGCGATTTTGCCTACGCTCAGCAGGCGATCGGGCTTGGGGCCAAAGGCTATCTGCTCAAGCCCGTGAAGCGGGAAGACTTGCAAGCCTCGATCGAGCACGTGTCGCAGGAGATTCGAACGCGGCAGGAGCTGTCGCGCAATATCAAGCGGATTTCCCGGCGGGCGAGGGAGACGGACCGGAAAGAGCTGTGCATGTTCATGCAGGGCGCTGCGAACGACGACGAGTGGATCGGCCAGGTCGAACGACAAAATCCGGAGCTGTGGGCTGGCTACCGCCTATGTCTGTTCCGGGAGGAAATGCGGATTAACCAGCCGGGCGCCGGAGGCGCTCATAGCATCGAATCGATTGCCTACCGGGTATTCGGCAGGAAGGGATGCATCGCCCTGCAGCATCGCCCGCATCTGATTCTGGCGGTTGACGCGTCCGTGGAACCGGAGGCTCTGCTCGCGGCGCTTCAGGCGGAGCGGATCGGCGCAGTCGCGGCCATCACCGGTGCCAAGCGGGGATTAAAGGAGCTGCCGGACAGCTATACGCAAGTCATGGAGCTATACCGGCACAGCTACCTTTTTCCCGATAAGCGCTGTATCCTGCCCGCCGACATCGAGGGGCTTGAGCAGCAATGGCAAATTCCCTACGAAGAGCTATACGGGCTGTTCCAACTGGTCGGCACGAAAAACGGGGGCAAAATCGCCGAAGGTATTTCTGCCGTTTTCCACAAAAACGTGCTTCAGCGCTACCACGTGCGTTATACGCAGCAGCTCAGCCGAGCCATCGTGCAGATGCTGGAGGAATACGAACGCGTTATCCGTCCTTACATGGGGGAGGAGGCGCTGGATATCGAATGTCTGCGCAATCTGTACGACTATCCGGGCATCCGCGATTATATCCAGGCGCTGCAGCAGCAGCTGCTTCGGCTGAACCAGTTTTACTACGAATTCAAGTGCAGCTATCGCAACTCCCAGGACTTGAACGAAGCGATTCGTTTTATCCATGAAAACTATCATAAACCGCTCGACTTGGCGATGGTCTCCAACCACGTATCGCTTAATTACGCTTATTTTTCCAACCTGTTCAAGAAAAATATCGGCAAAGGCTTCGCGGAATACTTGCGCGACGTTCGGTTGGATAAAGCTCGGCGGCTGCTGGCCGAAACCGAGCACAAAATCGTCGAGGTGGCCGCCATGGTCGGGTACGAAAGCTACAAGAGCTTTATCCGGGCGTTCCGGGACGCGATGGGTATGCAGCCGACGGAGTACCGGCAGCGGATTCGTCAAAATGGGGATAGGGAGGGGAAGTACCAAGACGCGGTGCGTTGAGGAGGAGTAAATGAAAAAGAAGCCCTCTTCATTCGAGACAAAGAGACAGAGAGTCCTGTCTCTTTGCCGATTGCATGGACGATTTCGATGAAACCAAGTGATTAAAGGGATTTTAGAATCCGAATAAGAATAAGCTCGGCTTGCTGGCGGGCTTCTGCCGGGTCGGGAGATTCGGCGATGCCGATGGCTGCTTCTGTAATGACTCCAAACAGAATGCCGGTGAGCAGATCCAACGGCTGCTTCCGGATCAGCCCCGCTTCCATCAACTCTTGGAGCAGCAGGGTCGATACGCCCGCGACGGTTTGTTTTTCTTTCTCTCTCCATGCCGTCCAACCCAGAATAACCGGCGCTTCGCGCAAAACGATGTTCCGATAGGCAGGCTGAAGACACCCCTCCAAATATTTTCCTACGGCGGACAACACTCTTCTCCAAGGGTCCTCTTCGCGCTCGATCGCACCGGTTATGTCGTCGACCATCTTGTTCAAAAGTCGGTTCACGACTTGCTCGAAGAGATCCCTCTTGTCTTTAAAATAGTAATAAACGGCTCCTTTCGTTAGTTGTTCCTGCTTTACGATTTCGTCGATGGAGGTTTTGGAATAGCCGAACTCGGCAAAGCCGGATTCGGCTCGGCGAAGCAAGGCGTCTCTGGTCCATTCGGGATTGGTTTTCTTTCTCGTTTTTTCATTCATAGGGCTATTATAGCGCTTGACGCACGGATTAGGAAGAAATCGAGTCTTCTTCAGCTTCTATAACATACTTTGAGTATGTTTAACATACTTAAAGTATGTTAGGATGTAAAAAGAGATGATGAAGGAGGTTTTTTCGAATGAAGGAAGCGCAAGTGGAGGCGGGAATATTAAAGTACAGCGACAGCGGGAGCGGTTCGGCGATCATTTTCCTGCATGGGACGCTAAGCAACAGCAAAACCTGGAGAAAGGTCGTGTCGATCGTCTCCGAACGATTCCGGTGCATCGCGCCCGATCTTCCTCTCGGCGGTCATTATTCTCCTCTTAGCCCCGAAGCCGACCTGTCTCCGCGTGGTATCGCGGTCATTCTTAAGCAGTTTCTGGATCGCTTGGGACTGGACCGAGTTGTTCTTGTGGGGAACGATACCGGCGGAGCTTACGCGCAGGTTTTCGCCTCCATGTATCCGACGGTTCTATCCGGTCTTGTGCTCAGCAATACCGACGCTTTCGAAATTTTCCCTCCAAAAGCTTTTTCGCTGCTGAAGACCGGCGTACGCATTCCCGGATTTACTTTTACGATGGCGCAGTTGTTCCGCTTCAAGCCTTTTCTGAAATCTCCTTCGGCGCTTGGTCTCCTTTCCCATAGCCTTACGAAAGAACAATTGGCCGAGCTGTACGTCCGCTCTTTTATTCAGTCGAAAAAAATCCGCGAAGATTTCATTAAGGCCGTGAAAGGCTGGTCTCCGGAAGAAACGCTGCTGGCCGCCGAGAAGCTCAAGAGTTTCGATAAACCGGCGCTGGTTTTATGGGGAGCCGACGATAAAGAGCTGTTTCCGCTTGAATTGGGGCGCAGAGTGCATGCGATTTTTCCCAAATCCACCTTTAAAATCATTCCGGATTCGCTTACCTGCGTCCAGGAAGACCAGCCGGAAGCGTTCGCGTCCGAGCTTATTCTCGCAATGGAAACATCGTTCCAAATCCAAGATTAGGGAGATGGATATTTCTGTTCCCAAAAGTTCGAAAATGTGTGTTATACTGATTTCGAACGAAAACGAACCTATTCGGAGGGGACCCTCATGGAAATCAGACATTCGACGAATCCGGCCGACGCCAAGCATTACGACACGGCGAGGCTGCGCCAGCAATACTTGATCGAGAGCCTGTTTCAGGCGGATGAAATCAAAATGGTGTACGCGCACGACGACCGCTTGATTATCGGCGGAGCGCATCCGGTTAACGCCGCATTGACGGTCGAAGCGGCCGATGTGCTGAAGACGGACTATTTTCTGGAGCGCAGGGAAGTTGGTTTTATCCACATTGGCGGAGGAGAAGCGGTCATCGAGGCGGACGGCGAGCGCTTCACGCTCGGCAAGCTGGATACGCTGTACGTCGGTAAAGGCACTCGTAATCTGACCCTGTCCAGCGCGAACCCCTCCGATCCTGCGAAAATTTACTTCACTTCGGCGCTCGCCCATGCGACGTACCCAACGCGCAAAGTGTCGGTGCAGGAAGCGAACACGCTGAACCTCGGCGCGCTTGAATCGTCCAACGAACGGACGATCCATCAGATCATTCACGAGAACGGCGTGCAAAGCTGCCAGCTCATGCTGGGCGTCACGCTGTTCAAGCCGGGCAGCGTCTGGAATACGATGCCTGCGCATCTTCACGATCGCCGCATGGAAGCGTACCTCTACTTCGACATGAACGCCGACGCGAGAGTGTTCCATTTTATGGGCGAACCGAATGAAACTCGCCATATCGTCGTTGCCAACGAGCAGGCGGTCATTTCTCCGAGCTGGTCCATTCACTCCGGAGCCGGCACGAGCAGCTATGCGTTCGTATGGGCGATGGCCGGGGAAAATTATACGTTCAAGGATATGGATGTCGTCGCGATGGATGCGTTAAAATAGCAGCAACTGCCAAGTCGGGAGGAACGACCGCTACATGCTTGCGATAACGCGCCATCAACTGATTTTGGAATTGCTGCAGGAGAACGGAGCCGTGCAGGTGTCCGAGCTGAGCGACCGGTTCGAGGTGACTCCGAAGACGATTCGCGAGGATCTGGAGAAGCTGGAGGAGAAAGGGCTGCTCACGCGTATTCACGGCGGAGCGGTCAGCCGGTCGGACGCGTCCGAACCGATGCTGCCGCTGCAAATTCCGAATACGAAGCACTCCGGTGAAAAGGAAGCGATCGCCGCGCACGCGCTGCGCTACATTCGCCAGGACGACGTGATCGCATTGGATGCGGGCAGCACGACGCTGGAGATCGCTAAGAAGCTGCCGGACATGCCTCTCACCGTGCTGACCAACGATTTGCTGATCATGCGCGAGCTGATGGGGAAAGAGCAGATCCGGCTGGTCGTTCCGGGGGGTTACCGCCACCGCAACGTGCTCGTCGGCAACGACGCGCTGGAATGGCTCGCGCGCCTGAACGTGCAGAAGCTGTTTCTGTCCGCGACGGGCGTGCACGACAAGTTCGGTCTGTCGGTGTTTACAGGAGAACTGCTGGATTTGAAGCGAGCATATTTGTCCGGAGCGAAGGAAGTTTACGGCGTGGCCGATCACAGCAAGTTCGATCGGGCCGCGCTGCAGACGTTCGCCGCACTGGAGGATTTGGATCTGCTCATTACGGACGACGGACTTCCCGAAGAAGTTCGACGCCGTTACGAAGAAGGAGGCAGAGTGAACATTGAACTCGCAAGTACGAAACCGATTTGATCTGGCCGGCAAGACGGCCATCGTCACCGGAGCAGGCAGAGGATTGGGACAAGCGATCGCCGTCGGTCTGGCTGAAGCCGGTGCCAACCTCGTGCTCGTCACGAACCGAACGCCTGCCGAAGAGACGAGAGCGAAGGCGGAGGCGTATGGTCGCAAAGCGATCATCGTACAGGCGGACGTGGCCGACCGCAGCAAGCTTCCGAGCATTCTCGACGCCGCGGTGGAGACGTTCGGCGGAGTCGACATTCTCGTGAACAATGCGGGCATCATTCGCCGTGCGCCGGCGGTCGAACATGCTTATTCCGACTGGCAAGAAGTGCTCGACGTCAACCTGAACTCCGTATTCGTCCTGTGCCAGCTCGCCGGAGAGCTGATGATCGAACAGGGATACGGCAAAATCATCAACATCGCGTCGATGCTCAGCTTCCAGGGCGGCATCAACGTTCCGGGCTACACGGCCAGCAAACACGCGGTTGCCGGGCTGACCAAGGCGCTCGCTAACGAATGGGCGTCCAAGGGCGTGCAGGTGAACGCGATTGCTCCGGGCTACATGGCGACGGACAATACGGAGGCGCTCCGCAACGATCCGGTCCGCAGCCGCCAAATTCTCGAACGCATCCCGGCGGGACGCTGGGGCGGGGACGAGGACCTCGTCGGTCCGGCGATTTTCCTCGCTTCGTCGGCTTCCGATTACATGAACGGACACGTGCTTTGCGTCGACGGCGGCTGGATGAACCGATAAAAGCGGCGTCTGAGCGAACGGGATACCGACAAAAGTCAGCCGATCCCGTAACGCTCCTGACCCAACGGGATACCGGCAAATGCCCATATGACGAGAGAAGCGAAGGGGAGACGGTTGAGCCGCAGCGGAAGCGCGGTCTACCGTTTCCTCTTCAATGCTTTGTACTCCTCGCTCTCCCAGCGGCGAAGCAGCGGATAAGGATCGAACGCCCATTCTACGAGCCCTCTGTCCCTGTAGATGCCGTAGTGCAGATGCGGAGGAAACTTTCCTTGCGTGCCGGGGCGTCCGTAGCCGGAGCTGCCCACCCAACCGATGACCTGACCGGGACTGACGATGTCTCCGGTCTTTATATTTTTGTCGAAGCCGGACAAGTGCGCGTAATAATGGTACAGATTGTTCAGGTCGCGAATGCCGATTCTCCATCCTCCGTAAGCGTTCCAGCCCTTGATCTCGATGACCCCGTAGCAGGTGCTTCTGACCGGAACGCCATATCCGGCGAAAATGTCGGTGCCTTCGTGAATCCGCCTGCCGCCCCACCCGCGTTTGTTGCCCCAAGTGCTGCGGTACGAGTAGGTGCTTTTCAGAGGAAGAGGGAAGGCGTGGCCGGACAAGTCCAGGCGGTCGAACCGCCTATACAGCTTGGCAAACTGCATAATGCGCTGGACGGCGCGCGTGTTATGGTAATATTCCCACAGGCCGATGCTGAAGTCGTCCTCGGCGCTGCCGTACTGCAGCGCTTGAACCGTTACGGAATAGAGCAGGTCTTCGTCCTTGCCGCGGTCCGCGATTTTGTCTCCCGAGCCGTCCCGGCCGATTCCGCGAAAAAAACGGATGGACACCGGGTTCGTGTCTTCCTCCGTCGGATTCAGATCGCCGCTCCAGCGCTCTTCGGGAACGTATACGCCGGTAACCGCGTTCTCGCGAATCGGTCTCGTCTTCGGGTGGGCCCGGGACATCGTCCTTTCGTACTGATCGATCGCCGCGATGAAGGGCCATTCCAAGCCGGTGCGCAAGCTGATCGCCTCGTACAGCTTCCGCCGCTTCGAGTATTCGTCGGCCATCGACGGCTTATCCTTGCCCGCGCCGTGAGCGGCTGGCGCGCATTCGCCCGCCCCCAGCGACATGAGACCAACGAGAGCCGCAATAACCGCGAATCGGAAGCTGCGGCCCAATCTCCGCCAATCGTGTAGCAACGTGACTCCTCCTCAAGCTCGACTTCTACGAAGTAGGGTTTTACAGATCATTGGTTTTTATCCGAATCGTGCTATAATAAGGAGGACAGAAAGAGGGGAATTCCTATGACGACAGGCGCAAAACCGCGCAAACCCGAATGGCTGAAAATCAAGCTGACGACCGGGGAGCCATACCAGGAACTGAAGCAAGTAATGAGGAGCAAGACGCTGCATACGGTTTGCGAAGAGGCGCGTTGTCCGAATATATATGAATGCTGGGCGAACCGCACGGCGACTTTTATGATTCTCGGGGATATTTGCACGAGGGCGTGCCGTTTCTGCGCGGTGAAAACCGGACTGCCGACCGAGCTCGACTTGCAGGAGCCGGAGCGCGTGGCGGAAGCCGCCGAGCAGATGGGCCTTAAACACTGCGTCGTCACTTCGGTGGCGCGGGACGATCTGAAGGACGGCGGAGCTTCCATCTTCGCGGCGACGATCAAAGCGATCCGCAAGAGAATGCCGTTCTGCAGCGTCGAAGTGCTCATTCCGGATTTTCTGGGCAACCGCGATTCGCTTCAGATCGTAATGGACGCGAAGCCGGACATTCTGAATCACAACATCGAGACCGTCGCTCGGCTTTCGAACCGCGTGCGGGCGAAGGCGAAATATCCGCGTTCCTTGGAGCTCATTCAGAGAGCGAAGGAAATGCAGCCGAACATCCCGACGAAATCGAGCATTATGCTCGGCTTGGGGGAGACCTTCGAGGAAGTGCTGCAGGCAATGGACGACTTGCGCGCGGTGGACTGCAACATTTTGACGCTCGGACAGTATTTGCAGCCGTCCTCGTCCCATCTGGACGTCGTCAGATACGTTCATCCGGACGAATTCGCGGCGCTGAAGGAGGAAGGATTGAAGCGGGGATTCTCCCACGTGGAATCCGCTCCGTTCGTCCGCAGCTCCTACCATGCGCATGAGCAGGTCAAATCCGCGGAGGCGAGAACGAGCGGTCTCCGGAAGGAGAGCGTAACATGATTTTCATGGCGGGAGGCAACGCTTACTCGCTGGTCCATGAATACAAGAACGGGTGGAATCCCGAAGCATTTCGCGAGAGATACAGCGAAGTGCTCGAACGCTTCGATTACGTCGTCGGAGATTGGGGCTATAATCAGCTCCGTCTCCGGGGTTTCTACAGGGACGGGCATCCGCGGGCGGGCAAGGAGTTCGCGATCTCCAACTTCATTGATTACATCAACGAATATTGCAATTTCGGCTGCGCCCATTTCGTGCTGGCCAAGCTGGATGTCAACGCTCTTCCGCCGGACGCGGTCATCGTCAAGGAGGAAGCGCCGGAAGCCGCCGTCGCGCTCAACGAGACGGGCGGCCAGGCGGCGGAGACGGCTGCGGCCTTGAGCAGCGCCGGCGGACCGATTATGCGATGGCCGCTCAAGGAGCGCGCGGGCGGTCCCGTACGCGTTCCGAATGTAACCGTATCCGCGGTGGCTCGCGCCGCGGCCGATGCGGAACGCCGCGAAGCGGAGCGGCGCAACGCCGGGCAGGATAGGGACCAGAGATTCGGCGGCTCGTCCTTCTCCGGTCGGGGAAGCCATGCGAGGAACGGCCAGGAATCCGGCGGTCAGCGGCAAGGACGCTCCCACGGATCTTCCGGAAGCGAGCGCAGAGGGCAGGGGCAAGGAAGCGGACAAGCGCCGAACAAGCCTCATTATCGAGGCGGCCATAAGAACCACCAGGATGCGCAAGCTCCGCGGGAAGGTTCTCGCAACGATGGGGCGCCGCGTAAGGACGGTCAGCGTCATGAGGGCTCCCGCGGTGACGGTCCTCGTGGGGACGGCTCACGCAAGGAAGGCCAACGGAACGAAGGCTTTCGACATGAGGGAGGCCGCAATGAAGGCTCCCGCAATGAGAATTCCCGCGGCGAGGGCGCGCGCAACGACGCCGGACGCAGCGACGGTTCCCGCAGCGAGGGAGCCCGCAACGAAGGCGGACGCGACGGCCGTTGGCAGAGCCGGAATCGCCGCCGCAAAAGCTTCGGAGGCAAGCCGGGCAATCGGCCCGAAGGCAGTCCCCGCCCGGAATCGGGCGCTTCCAAGTCCAGCGAATAGCCAACATAAGCATGTTATACAGAAAAGGTGCATGTCTCTCCCTGACGCAAGGGAAGAGGCATGCACCTTTTATTTACAACATTATACCGAACCGATGAACGCCTCGCGAACACGATTCCAGAACGTGAACGGGCGGTACCGGGCGAACGTGACTTTCTTTTCCGCGACTCTGCACGTGATCGAACGGACCCCGGTCAGCGCCATAAGCATATGGTCGACGCCGATGATCAGCTCTTCCCCCAGATCCGGAGGCACGATGTCGCAGTGGTGATGCTTCGGCAGGATGACGGACGAGCCGAGCGTCCTGTACACGCGGTTGTTGATCGAAGCGATCTCCGCAATCTGCAGCGCCTCCAGCGACGGGTGGATGACGGCTCCGCCAAGACTTTTGTTATAGCCGGTGCTGCCCGTCGGAGTCGAGATGACGATGCCGTCGCCGCGGAACATCTCGAACGGCTCGTCGTTGATATGAATCGCCGACACGAGCGTACCGTCGCCGCTCTTCAGCGTGAACTCGTTCAGCACGAGGTGCGTTTCCTTGCCTTCGGTCGTATCGATTTCCACGTGCAGCAGAGGGTAGTGGATGTTGCGCGGCTCGGAGGACGCCATCAGGTCGAGCAGCTCGACAAGCTCGTTCTTCTGCCAATCGGCGTAAAAGCCCAAATGACCGGTATGAATCCCGATGAAGGCGACGCGATCCAACAGCTCCTTGTAACGATGGAACGCCTGCAGCATCGTGCCGTCGCCGCCGATCGAGACGACGGTGTCCGGCGCTTCTTCGTCGTAGATCAATCCTCTTGCCTTCGCTTGGGTCTGAAATTGTTCCGATAATTCCCGGGATAACCGATCTCCCCGGTCCAGCAATGCGTATTTCAAAACGTCGGCCGCTCCTTCCGAATGGAACCCTGTTACTCGATGCCGATTCGATGCTCGAAAGGGATCGTTGTCTTGATCATACCCAATAAGCCGGCCGAATTCAATCTCTGGCGCGCGGAGAAGCGAGTCGTGCCCGGAGGCGGCGAACGCCGATCGCTATCGTTCCCGAGACGACGATCAAGCCGATGGCGCAGGCAAAAAGCAGAGGGAGCCAGACGAACGCGGCTTCCCATCCGAAGCGAAGACCGACGGTGTCCGGCGCGGCATTCGTCCAAGCGGAGACGATCGATGGCCAGCCCGCGGCCCCCGCGGTTTCGTCCCGGTACAGCAAGGGCCAGAACGCATAGACGAGAAGCATCGCGAGCAGGCCGTGAATGAACCGTGTCCGAGCGAACGGTAAATATCTCCATCCGGAGTTGCTCATCAAACCGGCCACCTGCGCGTGAACGGACAAGCCGGCCCATGAGAGTACGAAAGCGGCGACGGCGACCCGGTCGACCAGAGGGATCGCCGCATCCGCCGCGGAAGCCTTGGCTCCCAGCGTCACCTCGAAAGCCCCGTGCATATACGCCTCCGACAGCTGCGGAGACAGTCCGAACCATGGCAGCAGCTGCGCCGTCAACTGCCGAAGAGGCGTCAGCAAGCCTCCGTTCACGAGCAAGTCGAGAGCCGCGGAGAAGAAGACGACCAATCCCCCGACGATCATCATGAGGGCCAGGGACGACTGCAGCGATTGTTGAAGCAGAATGCCGAAAGGCCTTCCGTCCTCCAACCTCGCGCGGTGCATGGCCGCAAGCGCGGCGCGCCAGCGGCTTCGCTTCGGTCCGCCCTTGTCCGCCGCCGCGATCTCCGCCGTTTCGCCGCCCCGTCTCCCGAAGCGCGAAGCGATGCCGATCAGCAGGGCGCCGCTGTAGTGGGCGGCCGCAAGCACGGGAGCGGCAAGCGGATTGCCGAAGAAGCCGATGCATACGGCGCCGATCAGGAAGATGGGATCGGACGTCGTCGTCATCGCGACGAGCCGTTCCCCTTCGTCTCTCGTTACCAGCTTCTGATCCATCAAGCGCGAAGTCAGCCGCGCGCCTACCGGATAGCCGGACACGAAGCCCATCGAGACGATAAAGCCGCCGACGCCGGGAAGACGGAACAGCGGGCGCATGAACGGGTCCAGCAGCGTACCCATAAAATGAACGATTCCGAAGCCGAGCAGCAGCTCGGACAGAACGAAAAAAGGAAACAGGGCGGGAAACAGCACTTCCCACCATACGGCCACTCCCCTAAGCGATGCGTTCAGCGCTCCGGAGCCGTCTCCGAGAGCGAGACAGCCGATGAGCAGGGCCGCTCCGCCGATGGCCAGCGCGCTCGCCAGCGCGAAGCGGCGGCTCGTATTTTCCGGATTCGCGCCCGATGGAACCACAGTCATTCCTCCATTCGTTGACGTGCCTTGTCCCAATATATGTTCGATTCCGGACAATCTTGCCGATCGCCGAACAAGCCCGCCATTTTTGCTGTAACCGTTTGCAAAAAACGGTGCAAAAATTGACGCAGATATGCTACAATAGAACTAGATCATTCGGATCTAACCCGCGCACCACAAATTCATCGAGCTGGAGTGATGAGTATGGCGGCAATCGTTGCAGGTTTGATTGTATGCGCTTTCGTCTATGTCATTCGGGAATCGCTGGCCCCGGCGGAAGAGGAATTATAAAATTTCATGGACCGATCGGCGAACAGCCGGTTTTAATCGCCCTTGCGGGCGATTTTATTTTTGCCGCGAGGAGTAACGGAGCGTTATGGTATAATGGTTGGGAATGAAGGACTTTCAACCCATTCCATTTCATCGCCGGCGCCCGGCGCCGCGATGCCATCCAGGAGGCGCAACTTGTCCAACTACGCGACGATTTACGAAGCGATAGGGGGAGCCGATACGATCCGCGAAATCGTGACCCGGTTTTATCCGAAGGTTCAGGCGCACCCGCTGCTCGCTCCTTTGTTTCCCGAAGACATTCATCCCGTCATGGAGAAGCAGTACCTGTTCCTGACGCAATTTTTGGGCGGTCCGCCGCTCTATTCCGACGAATACGGGCATCCGATGATGAGGGCGCGCCATTTGCCGTTCCCGATCACGCCCGAGCGCGCCGAAGCTTGGCTGGCGTGCATGGCCGAGGCGTTGTCCGAAACTTCGATTACCGAACCGCTGCAGAAGCTGACAATCGAGCGATTGTCCGGTCCCGCGCACCATTTTATCAACACGGATTCCGATTCACCACATCAATAAGGGGGCCCATTATGGAACCGCTCTTCCAGATTAAAGTGACATGCATCTGTTGCGAACAAAGCTTTCAGACATCGAGAGTCCGGCCCAGCTTGAAGAAGGCGGTGAAGACGGATACCGATTTCTGCTCCTATTTCAAAACGGTGAACCCGGATTTCTACGTCGTGAGGGTCTGTCCTTATTGCGGCTTCGCGTCGACGGAAAATTTCTCGGAGAGGATCAACGAGAAGCAGAAGGCGATTTATTACGATAAAATGGGCAGCCATTGGAAGAACCGGGACTACGGCGGGGAGCGCGACGCGCAGGACGCGATGGAGTGCTATAAGCTCAGCCTGCTGACAGCACAGGCGATCGGGGAGAAAGACCGCGTAGTCGCCGCTCTGCTGCACCATATCGCTTGGCTGTATCGCTACGAAGGGAAGAAGGAGCAGGAGAACCGGTTCCTTCAATTCGCGCTGGACGCTTACGTCCGGGTATACGAAACGGAGAGCGGTTCGATCAGCAGCGCCCGGTTGATGTTCCTGATCGGGGAGCTGAACAAGCGGCTCGGCAACTATCACGAAGCCGTCCGATGGTTCGGAAGGGTCATTCACGACAAGAAGATCGTCGATGCCGCGATGATCCGCGCATCCCGCGAGCAGTGGCAGGGCATACGCGAAGAGATGACCGGACAAGGGCTGGAGCTTCCGGAGGAAATGATCGAGAGCGGGGCGTAAAGCTTGTCCTAACGAATCGCCCGGTTGGCCAGCAGGTAATCCCGGTCCGCGTCGATGATGCGCAGAGTGCTTCGGCAGCAAGGGAACACGATCGTTCTTTTGCGGGAGCCGCCGTACATATCCAGCACTTCTTCGGGCGTAAGCGGCAGACGAACGTTGGAGCTTCGGCAGAACGGGCATTCCTGGGCGACGACGTCGCTCATCTGCACGTCGTAGGGCAGACTGTTGCTGAGTGGGATCAAGAGGCATTCCTCTCCTTGCACGTAGATTGACTTAAAGATAACGCACGACAGTGTCCGAACGCAATAAGATTGGAGAAGTGATCAGTATGACAAAACCGATATGGAACCTGGAGTCGCTCTTCGCGGGCGGCTCCTCTTCGCTTGATTTCGCGGCTTTCGTGGAGGAAGCCGAAGCCGGCTGCGCCGCCTTGCTCAAGGAGCTTCAGGACGGCGGAGACGCGGCGCCGGATGCGGAGCGGCTTGCGCAATGGACGGGCAAGCTGCAGGAGACGCTCGCCCGTCTGCGGGAAGCCGACTCCTTCGTCGGTTGCTTGACGGCGCAGAACATGAACGACAGGCGCGCCGTCGGCTGGACGGAGCGGATTCAGACGCTGAGCGCGCGTTACAAGCAAGCTTCCGATTTGTTCGACGCGAAGCTGGCGCGTGTGCCCGACGCCGACTGGCAGGCGTGGACGGCGCGGCCCGAGCTCGCCGCGGTGCTGTTCCCGCTTAACGAGAAGCGCGGCTTCGCGAAGGAGAAGCTTCCGCCGGCGTTGGAGGCAGTCGCCAGCGAGCTGGCCGTGGACGGCTATCACGGCTGGGGAGAGCATTACAATACGGTCGTCGGAAGAATCGCGATTCCTTGGGAGGAGGACGGCAAGACCGTTCACCTCTCCGCGGGTCAAGCGGCCAACAAGCTGGACGATTCGTCGCAAGCGGTGCGCGACGAGATGGCGGCCAAATGGGAGAAGGCTTGGGGCGAGCAGGCGGACTTGGGCGCGGACGCGCTGAACCGGATCGCCGGTTTCCGGCTGAAGCTGTACGGGCTTCGCGGCTGGAGCGACCCGCTTAAGGAGCCGCTGGCGATCAACCGGATGAGCCGGCAGACGCTGGAGGCGATGTGGGCCGCGGTCGAGACGAGCGTAGAGCCGCTTAAGCGGTATTTGGCGCTGAAGGCCCAACTGCTGGGCAAGGAGAAGCCGAGCTGGCACGATGTCGACGCGCCGGTCGCTTCCACCCAATCCAAGATCCCGTACGAAGAAGCGGCTTCGCTCATCACGGACGCTTTCTCGCAGTTCTCGCCGCAGCTGACGGAACTGGCCAAGACCGCGTTCGCCGACCGCTGGATCGAAGCGGAAGACAGGCCGGGCAAGAGACCGGGAGGGTTCTGCACAAGCTTCCCGATCGGCCGCCAGAGCCGGATCTTCATGACGTATTCCGGAACTCCGGGCAACGTATCGACGTTGGCGCACGAGCTCGGTCACGCCTACCACGCGCGGCTCGTTCAGGAGCTGCCGCCGCTGGCGCAGGAATACGCGATGAACGTGGCCGAGACGGCCTCCACGTTCGCGGAGGCGATTGTCAGCGACGCGCTGCTGCGCAGAGCCGGGAGCGACGAGGAGAAGCTGGCTTTGCTGGACGAACGGCTGACGCGGGCGGTCGCCTTCTGCATGAACATCCGGGCGCGCTTCCTGTTCGAGACCAGCTTCTATGCAAGGCGCGCTTCGGGCATGCTCGAGGCGGCGGAGCTGAGCGAGCTGATGACGGAAGCCCAGAAGGAAGCGTTCGGCGATGCGCTCGGAAGCTGGCATCCTCATTTCTGGGCGTCCAAGCTGCACTTCTACTTGACCGACGTGCCGTTCTACAACTTCCCGTACACGTTCGGGTATTTGTTCAGCACGGGGCTTGCCGCCGTGGCGGAGAGGGAAGGCGCCTCGTTCGCCGAGCGTTACGACGCCTTGCTGCGGGACACCGCCGTCATGACCGTCGAGGAGCTGGCCTCCCGCCATCTTGGCGTCCGCCTGGACGAACCGGGCTTCTGGAACGACGCGGTCGCCAGGGCGGTATCCGACGTCGACGCTTTCGCCGCTCTGTGCAAGGCGTAGCTAATCGAAGAAAAAGCATGAAATCCCGCGTTCCCGGGAGTTCATGCTTTTTCTTGTACAAATTCCCCTATATTTTGACAAAATCATTGAAATATTCAAAAAATTCAATTATACTGAGTCCGAAGTCGCAAATGGAATACTTTGGGTTTGTGGGAAGTATTAGAGAAACTGAGTCCAAAGGAGGAGAATAATGACGTTTAATCAAATTTCTTTAGCCCGTCAGATCGACATGGCTTTGGAGAAACTGGGGGGAGAGCTTAAGGGAATGGTCGCCGGAACGATCGTGCTGCAGATTCGGGAGGATTCGGTCGGCCGGTTCGGCATCCGCCATCTTCCCGTCGACTGCAGCGATCGCGCCCCCATCGCCGCGGGAATGACAGCGGAGCAGGTAGTCGAATTGCGGCAGCTGGCGCTCGAAGCGCTAAGGCACAAGAGCGGCTGGACGCACGGAGAAATTTCGTACGATTTCGTGTTGAAGCAGGGGCGGGTATTCGTCAGCGTGCAGTTCGAATCCAATTACAATATGGCGAACCTGATGTTCCGTTATTCTCCGAAAAACCGGGACCGCAGGGAAGCTTCCAACGGGTAACGGGGGCATTACATACGTAAAAATCGAGGGGCTATCCTACCGCGAGTTGAATGTTCGACTTGACGGGATAGCCCCTTCGCTGTGTTTTTAGCGTCCGGCGCGTCCGGCGAGCTGCTGCTCGGCCATTTGAACAAGGCGGCGGGTAATTTGACCTCCGATGGAGCCGGCTTCGCGGGTCAACAAGTTGCCGTAATAGCCGTCCTGCGGAAGCTGAATTCCGAGCTCCTGCGCGATTTCGAATTTCATTCTTTCCAACGCGTGCGCGCATTGAGGAACGACGAGGGAATTGCTGCGTGCCATGGTCGCTCACCTCCTTTGAACGTAGTATGGACGTTATTGGGAGGGCTATTCATTTTTCGACAGATTTCCCATTCGTTCACTCCAACTGTTCCAGTCCGAAGTCGAAATCCGGGGAGACGTACGGATCTCCGGGAGCGGGAATTCGGACGAAGTCGGCGATGTCGATCTGGATGATCTCAATGTCGTTGTACATCGTCGTTCCGAGCGTCCCGGTCACGGATACCCATTCGTCCGTCTCAAGCTCGTCCGCACCCGCGAACGTCGCCATGACGCCGTAGGGCGAAGCGTCCGCCGAGCAGCAGGCGACGGCGAAGCGGCTGATTCCGAACTGTTGCGGGCCCATGCCGGATTCGCGGTAGACAAAGCCGCTGATTTCGATCGTTTTGCCGAGAAACGCGTCGCGGTACAGATCGACCGTCGTCAGCGTTTCGATGAACCTTTTCGGCGTGACCTGCACGACATCCCTTAGGAAAAGCTTTTTGCCGTAAGCGGCGTAGGCTTCGGTAAAATTGTCGGAAGGGAACAGCAGGTCGAGCTCCTCCGGAGACAGCTCGCGATCCAGTGCGACGGGCGCATCGGGCTTTCTGTTTTCCTGCTCGGTCGCTTCCTGCTCTGTGGCATCCGTTCCGGCGCTTCCCTGTTCTGCAGGGTCCGGCTCAGCCGCCGGCGCGCTCGCGCTTGGAGAGGGCAGCTCGACCGACGGCGGCGTCGGAACGGTCTCGGACCGTGCGGTCCGAGGTTCGCTCACGACCGTAGTCTGAGGAGCGAACTGCACGCCTTTGGCCGAAGCCATGCTGCTGCCGAGCAGCCCGTCGGGCACGACGTAGCCGATGATCAGCGGCAGCGCGAACCAGCCGTAGAAGAGCAGGCTCTTGCCCCACGTCGCGGGCATTTCATGCATGCAGTCGCAATCCGGACCGCCGTGCTTGTCTTTGTCGAAGAAGGCGCGAATGGCCGAATAGAGCTGATGAGCCGCGACCGCGTAAAGCGCCAGCGCCGACAGCTTGACGATCAGCTGCATCCGGGGGGCGATGTACAGGTTCAGGTTGCCGGAACGGACAAGATGGACGATCAGCAGCGCGAAGCCGGAGAGCAAGATCGCTCTCGCCAAATAGTGGAAAGCCAGAGCGGCGGATGATTTAGGCAAAGGGAAAACCTCCTTAGACGATTCCCAGCCGATCGAACGCAATCGAACCGATCAGGACGAGTACGGCGATCAGCAGGCTGAATTTCAGAACGAATTTTTTGCGGAATACGGCCAGCATCATCAGCGTGTTTTTCAAGTCGAGCATCGGCCCGAGCACGAGGAAGGACAGAAGCGCCGCGGGAGGAAACAGATTGCCGAACGAAGCCGCCACGAACGCGTCCGAAGTCGAGCAGAGCGACAGCACGTAGGCGAATGCCATCATGAACAGATGAGACAGCAGCTCGTGGTCGGCGACGGCCGCGAACGACGAGCGCGTGATGAACGTCTGCATCAAGCCGGTAATCAGCGAGCCGAGAATCAGATATTTGCCCATCTCGAAAAATTCGTCGGCGATGTGGGACGGAGTCGCGGACAGTTTCTTGAGAAACGGCGCATTGCTGTCGACGTGGTGGTGCTCGTGATGGTGACTGTGCTGATGCCCGTGCTGATGACCATGATGGTGATTGTGTCCATGGTCGTCATGACGATGGTCTTGTCCATGTCCGTGACTGTGTCCGGAAGCGGTCCCCGATTGCGCGGAGGCGGAGATCGCGGCGGGGCGATCGGGCTTCAAAGGGCTTTGCTTCAGACGGTCGTACAAAATGAACCCAAGCGCGACGGAGACGAAGAACGCCAGATAGAAGCGCGAGTATGCCAGACTTTCGTTCGCGCGGAACGCCTGGAACGTGGCGCCGAACACGACCGGGTTGATGATCGGGCCGGCGACGATATAGATAAGGCCTATGTATGCGGGCAGCCCTTTGCGCATGAGCCTGCGCACAATCGGGATCATCCCGCACTCGCAGAGCGGCAGAATAATGCCGAGCAAGGCGCCGAACAGCACGCCCGCCACCGGATTGCGGGGAGTGAGCTTGCGCACGAGCTCGTCCGACACGAACGCCTGCAGAAGCGCCGATACGATGACGCCGATCAGCAGAAACGGCAGCGCTTCGAGAATGATGCTGATGAAAATGATTTTGAAATTTTGCAGCTTCGTATTGTCCAAGGTCCAGGTCCACTCGGACAAATCCCGGCCGAAAAAAATCAACGCCAGCAGCGCGGCGCATACGACCGAAGCCGCTGCGGTAGTCCATCTCATCCAACCGTTAGGCACGACTTCACACCCTATCCCTAATAGTAAGCATTACGATTATTATACCTTATGCTTGTACATCCGTCATTCATGACTTGCAATCGCCCGAACCGCCCGATGACGGTTGACAAAGCGGCTTGGCGGGGTATAATGGGTAACAACTAAAGTATATTCGGCGATGAAGAGAACAAGTACGCCTGGATGGAGCGCTCACAGAGAGCCGGCGATTGGCTGAAAGCCGGCACGCACGCCTTGCGGAATGGATCTTGGAGCCGGAAGCGAAACGATGGAAGACGACCGCGCGAACGCTCATGCGACGCGGCGGCAGCTTTCCGTCCCATGCTTTCCCGACTGTTCCCCGTTACAGGAACGATAAGGTATCGCGTCAAAGCTTTGGCGTCGCGATACGAATTAGGGTGGTACCACGGCTTTCCTCGTCCCTAACGGAGGAAGGCTTTTTTTGTTTTTCCCGAGATGAGAAAAAGGAGCGATTTGACGATGTCCAAGCAGCAACGCGTATTATCCGGCATTCAATCCAGCGGCAAGCTGACGATCGGCAACTACATCGGCGCGATGAAAAATTTCGTCGCCCTGCAGCATGAGCACGACTGTTACTTTATGATCGCGGATCTCCATGCCATTACGGTTCCGCAGGAGCCGGCGGCGCTGCGGGAGCAGACCGAGTCCGTGGCGGCGCTGTACGTGGCGGCGGGGCTCGACCCGTCGCAGGCGGCGATTTTCATCCAATCGCACGTACCGGCGCACGCCGAGCTCGGCTGGTTGTTAACGACGATGTCCTACATGGGCGAGCTGGAGCGGATGACGCAATTCAAGGACAAATCCGAGGGTAAAGAGGCAGTGGGAGCGGGGCTGTTCGTCTATCCGGCTCTGATGGCGGCCGATATTCTGCTCTACAATCCGACGCTTGTTCCCGTAGGCGACGATCAGAAGCAGCATTTGGAGCTGACGCGCGACTTGGCGGGAAGGTTTAATCACCGTTACGGCGACACGTTCGTCATTCCGGAGCCGTTCATTCCGAAGCAGGGAGCGCGCATCATGTCGCTGGAGGAAGGCACGAAGAAAATGAGCAAGAGCAGCCCGAGCGCGGGAAGCTACATCTCCATGCTCGACACGCCGGAAGATATTCGCAAAAAAATATCCCGAGCCAAGACGGACATGGGCCGGGAAGTGGTGTACGACGTGCAGAACAAGCCTGAGGTCAGCAATCTGATGACGATCTACGCGCAATGCTCGGGCAAAACGGTCGAGGAAGTTCAGGCTGCGTACGACGGTCAGGGCTACGGCGCATTCAAAAAAGATTTGGCCGAAGTCGTCGTCGCGGCGCTCGAGCCGATGCAGCGCATTTACGCGGACGTGCGTTCCTCCGGGGAAATTCACCGCATTTTGCGGGACGGCGCCGAGCGCGCCAACGCGTTGGCCGAGCAGACGCTGACCAAGGCGAAGGAAGCGATGGGCTTCCTGCCGCTCGTTCGCTAAGCGGATTTTTTTCTCAGCTTCGCCTTAAGGACGAACCCGAACCCCGTAACGGCCAGGGTGACGACGCCGAAAAGCAGCGCCAGCCATACGTTGTAGCCGATCGAGAAACCCGTTGCGAGCATGCCGATCACGGACAAAACGGCGAACAGAAGTGACAAAGTTTTACTCACGATTTCACCTCGCATATTTTTCTTCGTATCTAGCATACTAAGTTGGCAAGCTTGCAAACCAATCATTAAGGCGAAGGGAGATTTCAATCATGGCATCAAGCAACCAACTCGTTGTACCGCAAGCAAAAGCGGCACTGCAAAGCATGAAAGTGGAAGCAGCCCAATCCCTGGGCGTCCAAATTCCGGCTGACGGATACTACGGCAACGTAACGTCCCGCGATGCAGGTTCCCTTGGCGGCTATATCACCAAGAAGCTTGTCCAAATTGCCGAGCAACAACTTTCCGGTCGCTAAGAACTATCGGTTCGGACCGAAAGCCCGAGGAAACCCCTCGGGCTTTTCATATTGTGCGCCTTGAGCAAGCAAACGTCAAGAGGAGCTGTCCGATGAGACAGCTCCTCCTTATGCCGATAAGATCCAGCTTTAATAAGTGTTCATGCGCAGCCGCTTCTCCAGCCTCTCGTCGCTCAGCCAGCCGACGTACGATTGCAGCGGATGGAGGTTCAAATCCATCAGAACGACGGCCACGAACGGATACTGCTTCCGGTAGCGGTAGCGCACGTCGACCCAGCGGACTTCGTATCCCCACGTGCGCGGCTTTACATGCCCGCAAGGGAAGGGCGTGACGCTGAGGAAGGCTTGGACGTCCACATGCTGCTTGGAGGCGTCGATCGCCGGATGCTCGTCGCATTTCAGCACGTCGTGCCACTTGATTTTCCCATGATTCCATTCCCCGATGCCGTACGTGCAATCCGTGGAGATGCGGACGAGATTCCAGCGGTACAGCGAGACGGTCGGCAGCAGCGTATAGCGGTCGCCGGGCTGGCCCTCGGGGTCTTGCCGGGCGATCTTCTTGGACAGGCTTCGGTGCACGAGCGTTCGCCAGCCGTAGTAAATGCCGAGCAGCGCGTACAGAACGGGAAAAATGACTTGCGGAACGGCGATGCCGGATATCCAGAGCAGGATCGCAAACAGATGGGCGGAGAAAATAAACGGATCGAAAATGTGGATGATGTTCCAGGCCACCCATTGTTTGCTCACGGGCCGGTAAGCTTGCGTGCCGTAGGAGTTGAACAGATCGGTCAGCACATGGACGACGACGGCCACCAGCACCCAGAAGGCGATATGCCACCAGGGGATGCTGCGGAACGCAAGCGAGACCGCGGCGGTGATCAGCGCGGTCCAGCCGGCGATCGCCGGAAAAGAATGGGACAGGCCGCGGTGGTTTTTGATATAATCGGCATTGCTTTTGAATCTCAGCAGCCCGTCCAGGTCGGGCGCGTTCGAGCCCGCGACGGTGCCGATCAGAATGGCGATCGGGCCGTAGGCGTGCGAAGCGATGACGGGATCGGTCATGGCCAGCCCGCCCAGGCCCAGACCAAACACGAAATGCGTACCGGTATCCATAACGTAAGCCCCCCTTAAGGTTGTTCCATAACACGCACTTTATGAGGTTAAGTATGGACGTAACGGCTATAAAATATGAAGGGAGACGAAGGTCATGATCTTGTTTTGCGAGTATGTCGTTCCGGAGGAGCATCGCGAACGTTTCCTCCAATGGGCCGAAGCCCGTCCGGAATTATGGAGGAACGTCGAGTTCGCCGAGAATACGGCGCAGCCGGGCGTCTTCGTCGAAATCCGCAGAACGGCGACGGAAGCCGAAGCGGCGGAAATCGAAAAGGAACGCCGCGAAGGGCGTTCCTGGCAAGAGATGGCGCAATGGGTAAAGGGCGGCCGCGACGGGCTGAGAATATGGACTTTCCGTCAGCGGGCGGTGCCGAAAGGCAATGTGTAATTCAGCGGCTCGTCGAACGTGATGTAGTCCAGGTTCAGCATGAGCAGCAAGTAGCGCTTGCCCGTCACCGGGTCGCTGATGATGATGTGGTCGCGTCCCGCGGCTTCCAGGATGCCTTTGAAAATTTTCGCGTTCCATTCCGAGTTGTTCTCGTAGGTCATGTACAGCGTGGCGACCTTGCCCAGGTTCATGCGAAGAATGTTCTCGACGTAGGATTCTTCCGGCTGACCCGGCAATCCGGGCATCCCGACTCCGACCGGGGTTACCGGCACGCCGGACGGCACGGACTGAGGCGTCATCGCTCCTTGCACCATCGTGTTCGCCGGCATCATGCTCGGCATGCCTGCCGCCTGGGCATTCATGGGCATCAGGTTTGTTTGGGGCTGGGCATAACCGCCCCAGGGCATTTTGTTATTCAACATCTGTTTACGTCCTCCTTGAGATGTTAATACATGTTCGGACAATCCGCGCCATGCAATCGCCCCGGACTCTGTGCGCGTCCACGCACCCTCCCTTAGTCAAGTCGCCCGCTTCAGTCGCGAAGGTGCTGGGCGATTGTCGCAATACAGTGTATTGAGGCGGCCCGGATTGTGTGACTGGGCGAATCGATTTTTCCCGCAGGGTTCCTCCGCCCGTTTCCATGTAGTGGCGATTTGATGAACTCGGATAGGCGAACATTGTCAATGCTTGAAGATTTGCGGTATCATTGAACAGACATCAGGTATGAGGAGGAGCTCCGTGCTTAAAGATCTAGTGGCTCTAACCAAGCCGCGAATTATCCGCTTGAACTTGATTGCCGCCTTCGGCGGTTATTGGGTCGCTTCCAAGTGGGACCCGGATATATGGATTCTGGTCTGGATGCTGATCGGGTCGACCTTGACGATGGCTTCGTCCTGCGTCGTCAACAATTACTGGGACCGGGATCTCGACCTTAAGATGGAACGAACGCGCGACCGGGCGCTTCCGCAGAAGAGACTGTCTCCCGGGTTCGTGCTCGGCTACGGCATCGCGCTTGGAATCGCGGGCCTCGCCGTTCTGTTTCTGCTCGTCAATCCGCTTACCGGCTGGCTGGGACTGCTCGGCATGTTCGTCTACATCGTCGTCTATACGATGTGGCTGAAGCGCAGCTCGACCTGGAGCACGTCGGTGGGGGGAGTTTCCGGAGCGATGCCGCCGGTTATCGGCTACTGTGCGGTGACGAACGAAGTCGATGCCGGAGCCTGGATTTTGTTCGCGCTGCTGTTCCTGTGGCAGCCCGCCCACTTCTGGTCGCTGGCGATCCGCCGCAAGGAAGAGTACAAAGCCGCCGGATTTCCGCTGCTGCCGGTCGTCAAAGGCGTGACGAGAACGAAATGGCAAATGCTGCCCTACATTTTGCTGCTCATTCCCGCATCGATATTGATGTACTACTACGATTACGTAGGCATTTATTTCCTTGTTTTATCCGTCGGAATCGCCGCGGTCTGGTTCGTGCACGCGGTTGGGGGACTTCGCGCCAAGGACGACGAGAAATGGGCGAAAACCGATTTTATGATTTCGATCAATTATTTGATGATCATGTTTTTGACGATGGTGTTGAATACGACGGGGGTGTAAGGAAATGGATTTATCGAAGGAAGAGAAGGCTCAGGCCGAGCAGCCGGCCGGCGCCGGAGCGGACGTTGTCGTGGAGCCGGTCAAGCAGGACGGGCCGCAGAGATCGTGGCTGGGGCGTTACGGCTTCTCGCTGGTCGTGCTTCTCTTGTGCCTCGTGATGGGGTACTTTATTTTGCAGCAGCAGAACAAGAAGGACGAGCTTCCCGTACAAGGACAAGGAACCGAGTTTTCCTACACCGATATGAACGGCGAGACCGTGTCGCTGAGCGGTACGAACGGCAAAGCAAGACTGCTCTATTTCTTCTTCGCGAATTGTCCGGACGTCTGCCCGCCGACGACGTTCGTCATGTCCCAAGTGCAGGACGAGCTTAAAGAACAAGGGCTGTTCGGCAAAGACGTGCAGTTCCTATCCGTAACGATCGATCCGGAGCGCGATACGCCGGAGCTGCTCCAGGACTACGCGAAGCGGTTCGAAGCCGATCCGGAAGGCTGGAAGTTCCTGCGGGGCGACGAGCAGGAGACGGCGGACCTGGCTCGTAAGTACCAGATTCTCGTTCAGAAAGACAACGAAGGCAACTTCGGCCATATGAACCTGATCGTGCTGCTCGACAAGAAAGGGCAGATCCGCGACTGGATATCGGCCAACGATTATATCGATTTGGAAGCTACGGGGGAAGAGAAGCTGCGCCCGAGCGATATGGTGAAGAAAATCAAAAGCGTTCTGTAATCGAGAAAACGCCTAAGGGCCGTTCCGTAGTCGTGTGGACTGCGGAACGGCCCTTGTCTGTGTGCGCCTGCAGTTCAGGTCAGCCGAAAATGCCCGTCCGGTTCGGGGTAAACGATGTACTCCTCGAGTCCGGCCTTCTCCAGCTGTTGGATCAAGTATTCCTCCGGAGTTCCTTCGACGCCCATGTATCCTCGTCGCGTGTAAATATGATCGGCGTCCGGGAACACGTCGCGCAGAATGCCCCGAATGCGCCGTCCGGAAGCGTCGTGGTCGGTGAACAAATATACGTGCCGGTCTCCGACCGCCCGGCGAAGCGTCTCGATGCGATCCGTATTCAAGGTGCCGAACGTGCAGTGAATCGGCACTTCCGGGGCGAGAACGCGGGAGAGGCGGCTTTTGTCATTTTTTCCTTCGACGATGATGGCGATATCCAAGGCGGTTCCTCCGGACGTTAAGGGATATGCTCTTTATTGTACCATTTTTTCGGGAATTGTTGCGTCGGCCCGGCTGCTTGTCCCGTTCCCGACCGCGGTCGGCCGCCGCGGCAGGCGTCGGCCGAGG
>Ga0065721_10049238_pt1 | contig 40794 bp, 35 predicted proteins | sample Mesricmetagenome_FD_59108 | JGI IMG/M metagenome (GOLD analysis project Ga0065721, IMG submission 59108) | Mesophilic microbial community from rice straw/compost enrichment Sample: eDNA_1 v2 (version 2) | ecosystem: Engineered > Solid waste > Grass > Composting > Bioreactor | place: USA: Davis... | reverse complement strand
TGGGCGCCAGCAAGGACATCGTCATCGACACCACCGCCCCGACGGTGACGTCGGTCGCGGTGCCCGCCGCCGGCACCTACCTGCCGGGCCAGACGCTCAGCTTCTATGTCCAGGTCAGCGAGCCGGTGACCGTCGGGGGCGGCAGCCCGACGCTGCAGCTGTCGGTCGGCGGGACGACCCGCGAGGCCGGCTTCAACCCCACGGGCAGCACCGGCACGTTGCTGCGGTTCGACTATGTCATCCCCGTGGGCGACAACGCTCCGGGCGGCGTGTCGGTGAAGGGGCTGTCGTTCAACGGTTCGACCATCGCCGACAGCGCGCGCGGCGACCTGATGAGCACGCTCAATCAGGTGGGCGACGCAAGCGGCGTGCTGGTCCGGACTCCGGTTCCGCCGAAACCCGGCGTGACCGTTCTGGACGGACTGTCCGACAGCGGCGTCTCCGCGACCGACGGCCTGACCAATGTGGCCAAGCCGACGGTGACCGGCACGGCGGAAGCCAACAGCGTGATGACCGTGATGGTGGACGGCAAGGCGGTGGGCACCACCGTCGCCGATGCCGGCGGACGCTGGACCTACAGCTTCGACAAGCCGATGACCGATGGCGCGCACAGCATCACGGTGACCGCGACCAACCGTTTCGGCATTGTCGGGGAAACCTCCAATCCCCTGTCGGTGGTGATCGACACGGGCAAGCCGACGTCCACCGCCCCGTCGGTGACCAGCACCTCGGTCGCGGGAACCGCCGCGACGGAACGCATCACCAGCGACACCAAGCCCACCATCGCCGGCACCACCGAGGCCGGAAGCACGGTGCTGGTGCTGGTGAACGGCAAGGAGGTGGGCACCACGGTGGCCGACGCCGCCGGCGCCTGGACCTTCCGCTTCCCCACGGCCCTGACCGACGGCACCCACAGCGTGCAGGTGCAGGCGACCGACCCCGCCGGCAACACCGGTCCTCGGTCCTCGGCCACGCCGCTGACCGTCGACACCACGGCCCCGACCGCGCCGGCCGTGACGCTGAGCACCACGTCCGGCAGCACGCCGGTGGTGCGCGGCACCGCGGAGGCGAACAGCCAGGTCACCGTGACGGTGAACGGGCAGACGGTCGGCACGGTGCGGGCGGACAACACCGGGGCGTGGCAGCTTGCCCTGGCATCGGACCTGGGGGTGGGCAGCTACACCATCGCGGCGCGCGCCCGCGACGCCGTCGGCAATGTGGGCAACGCCGGCTCCACCTCCTACACCGTCGCTCCGCCTCCACCCCCGCCGGCCCCGGTCGTCAGCACGTCGGGCGGCAACACGACGACCGCTGTGTCGTCGAGCGCGTCCGCGTCCGGCACGACCAGCACCGCGGAAACGTCCGGCCCGACGCTGGGCGCAGGGCCGTCCCTGCCGGGCAGTCAGACCAGCAGCGACACCGGCCGCGTCATCACCGGCTCGTCCATCGGCAGCGGGAACGGTGCGGGTGGCAGCTCCAGCACGGATGCTGGTCGTTCGATCACCATCAGTTCGATCAACAACTCGACCAGCAGCGATGCCGGCCGATCGATCACCTTCACCAGCATCGGCGGATCGTCGGGCACCGGCAACACGTCCAGCAGCGCCAGCAGCGTGCTGGCCGGCGGGTCGGGCTCCGGCGGATCGGGCAGTGCCGGCGGCTCGGGCCTGAGCAACGTCGTCAGCGGAAGCGGCGGCCTGGGCGGCGGCTCCGGCCTTGGCGGGGGAGGTTTCGGATCGGGCAGCCTGGGAGCCGGCGGCGCCGGTACCGGCGGTCTTGGTACAGGCGGTTTCGGGGCCGGCTCGGGCGGGTTTGGCACCGGTGGCGGCGGCTTCTCAAGCAACAGCTCCAGCAGCACCGGCGGCACCGCGACGGGCGGCGCTGCGACCGGTGGAACCGCGACAGGCGGGGCCTCGGGCGGCACCAGCACGGGCACCGGCACCGGAACGGGCGGGCTGGGGGCACCTTCGACCGGCGGCTCCAGCACGGGTTCCGGCGGCGGCACAGGCTCGGGCAACGGCGGGCTGAATGGCGGCCTCGGGACGCAGGGCAGTGCCACCGGCTCGCGCACCGGCGGAACGGCGGGCGCCGGTTCCACCGGCATCCAGGGCGGCACCCAGGGCGACGGCGGCCCCAGCGGTCTGGTCAACGGCCAGGGCCAGGGTGAGCGCAACACCGGCGGCCAGGGCACCGCGCGCGGCACGACGATCGAGAATGCGCCGGCCAACCGCGGCGGCCAGAACGGCCAGCAAGGCGGACAGCAGGGCGGTCCTTCGCAGGGGCAGCAGCCCTCCGGCGACGGACAGACCGGCGGCGAGCCGCGCAACGCCCCAGCCGGAAACGCTCCGTCCGGAAACGAAGGGGGCGAAGGACAGGCGTCCGGCAAGCGCGCCGACGCCGGGGATATGCCGGCCGGCCGGCCGGCCTTTGCCCACCAGGTCGCCCAGGTGCACGGTGCCGCCGACGCCCGCAGCGCGGCTCTGCTCGCCGCACTCACCCGACACACACCACCGGGAAACCGGGCGGCATGAGGCCGCCCGTGCTCCCAGACGTCTTCACGCCCCCGCATAGTCTCTCAATGGATTGACGACGAGAATGACCTGCCTTCCTCACTCCTTCCGGGCGCGGTCCAAGATGGCCTGCGCGACCGTCGCCCTGATCGCCGCTTCGGTGCTCGCCAGCGGGTGTTCCGTCAATCCGCAGCCCCTCAGCAACGAGGAGAACCTGTCGCGGGTGCGCACGGACATGGCCGTCGTGATGTCCCCGCAGGAGCCGGTCGCCGGGCCGGTGTCGATGCACGAGGCCATGGCCCGCGCCATCAAGTACAACCTGGACGAACGCGTGAAGCTGATGGAAATGGCGATCGCCAACCAGCAGCTCGACCTGTCGCGGTTCGACATGCTGCCGCGCGTCGTCGCTGCCGCCGGCTATTCCGGACGCAACAACGAAGCCGGTTCGGAAAGCCTGAACCTCGCCACCGGCCGGCGCACGGGTGAGAGCACCACGGCCACCGACAAGGATCGCCGCACCGCCGACCTCGGCTTCACCTGGAACATCCTGGATTTCGGCGTCAGCTACCTGCGCGCCCGGCAGAACGCCAATCTCGTGCTGGTGGCCGACGAACGCCGCCGCCGCGTCGTCCAGGGCATTTTGCAGGACGTGCGCACCGCCTACTGGCGCGCCGTGGCGGCCGAGCGGCTGCTGAAGCGCATCGAGCCGCTGGAGAAGCGCATCGCGACGGCGCGCACCAACGCCGGGGCGCTGGAATCGCAGCGCGTCCAGGCGCCGTTGCAGACCCTGTCCTACCAGCGCGCGCTGGTGGACACGCTGCGCCAGTTGCAGACCCTGCGGCGCGAACTGGTGGCGGCGAAGTCGCAGCTGGGCGCCCTGATGGGCCTGCCGCCGGGTGAGACCTTCACGCTGGAGATGCCGGCGGAAGCGTCGGTGAAGGACGCGCCGACGATCAAGACGTCGGTCGATGCGCTGGAATCCTACGCGCTGCTGAACCGGCCGGAACTGCTGGAGGAAACCTACAACGCCCGCATCACCGCGGACGAAACGCGGCGCGCGCTGCTGAAGCTGCTGCCGGGCATCGACCTGAACGCCGGGCTGCACTACGACAGCAACAGCTTCCTGCTGAACCAGCGCTGGGCCGACTATGGCGCGCGCGTGTCCTGGAACATCCTGAACCTCGCGTCGGCCTGGGACACCCACGCCTTCACCAAGGCGCAGGAGGAACTGGTGGCCTTCCGCCGGCAGGCGCTGAGCGTGGCGGTGCTGAGCCAGGTGCGCGTGGCGATGGTGCAATATAACGAACTGGCGCAGGAATTCGCCCTGAACGCCGATCAGGCCGCCATCGACCAGCGCATCCGCCAGCAGTACGTGAACAGCAGCACCGTCGGCCAGCAGGGCGACCTGGGCGTGATCCAGGCCGAGGTGTCGGCGCTGGTGTCCGACCTGCGGCGCGATCTGGTGTTCGCGGACCTGCAGAACGCCTACGCGCGCGTCATGGTGTCGGCGGGCGTCGATCCGCTGCCCGACGCGGTCCCGTCGCAGGATCTGACGACGTTGCGTCGGGCCGTGGCCGACGGCCTCCAGGGGTGGGAGCAGCGCGCCGGCAGCACGGCACGCCTGCAGGATCTGCTGAAGCCCGCCCAGGCGACGTCGGAAAGGCCGGCGGACGCCGAAAAGGCCCCCATCGGAACGAGCCCCGAGTCGAAGGCCGGCGTTCCGGTGGCCCAGGCTCCGGCCCAGATCCCAGCGGCCACGCCGGCCGCGGCCGTCCCTGCCCCGGTGGCGGAGAAGGCTCCGGAAAAGCTCCCCGTTCGGGAGACGGTGACCGTCGCGGCACTGCCGCCATCCGTCGCCACGGCGGCTCCGGCTGCCGCGCCGATGCGGGTGTCATATGCCCCGGCCGCGCAGGCGGAGCCGGTGAAGGTCTATACGGTGCCGCTGACGGCCCTGGCTCCGGCCACGGCGGCTCGTTGAGGTCGATGCCGCGGTGGGTTCCGGATGCGCCGGGGGGATTCCGCCCCCCGGCGCGGTCCGCCCACCGTTCCTCCAGCGTGTGATCCGGCGATGCGCTGAAACAAAGAGGCGTGCATGACGCAAGATGGCGCAACGGTCGTTGCGTTCCCGCAGCAATTTGTGCAGAAGTCTTCTGCCATGATGTGCCATTTTCCCCTTCGAACGATCGCCGCCGCGCTGCTTCTCGCGTTGGTTCCCGCCCCGTCCTTTGCCGCTGGGGACGCGGTGCCGGCTTCCGCCGGACCGGCCGCGGAAGGAGGGGTGCGCGCGCTGATCGAGGCGCGGCAGCACGCGGTCCTGTCCAGCGAGATCGCCGGGCGCATCGCCCGCATCACGGTGGAGGCGGGGCAGGGCTTCAAGTCCGGCCAGACGCTGGTGGCCTTCGATTGCAGCCACTATCAGGCCGCGCTGGACGCCGCCCGCGCCAACCTGCGGGCCGCCGACGTGACCGTGCGGCAGAGCCGGCGGCTGGAGCAGCTGAAATCCATCGGCGCCGCGGATGTCGAGATGGCCGAGGTGAAGGCCGATGCCGCTCGCGCCGAGCAGCGCAAGGCGGAGATCGAGGTGCGCCGGTGCGAGATCAAGGCGCCCTATGATGGCCGTGTCGTCGAACAGCGCATCCGGGAGCAGGAGTCGGTGGCCGCCGGCACGCCGCTGCTGGAAATCGTGTCCGACCAGGATTTGCGGGTGGAGCTGATCGTTCCGTCCGCCTGGCTGGTCTGGCTGAAGCCCGGTCACCGCTTCGCCCTGCGCATCGACGAGACGGGCGAGCAGCTGGCCGGCGAGGTGGCGCTGATCGGTGCGAGGGTCGATCCGGTCAGCCAGTCGCTGAAGGTGACGGGCAAGCTGCTGCCGGCCAAGGGCGCCCCGGCCCCCAACCTTGTCGCCGGGATGAGCGGCACCGCCCGTTTCGCCTCGCCGGGGGAGGCCGTCGTTGCCCGATGACCTGCACGCCAGCGCCATGAGCGACGCCACGGCTGGAGCCATGGACCCGACCGTCCACGCCGTGCAGCCCCAGGCCATGCAGCCGCTCAACAGCCTGCTTCTGCTGCTGAACCTGCACCAGGAGGCGCGGCAGGCGCAGACCGTCGAGGCCTTGCGCTTCGTGATGGTCAACCAGACGCGCCGGCTAATCGCCTATCGGCAGGCGGCCTTCGTGACGCTGAGCCCATCGGGGCGGGCACGGCTGGAGGCGGTGTCCAACGTGGCCGCGCCGGACCGCGACGCGCCCTTTTCCCGCTGGCTGGACGCGGCGGCCTCGGCCGTCGCGGTCGGGACGGAAGGGCGCACGGCCCACGTCGTCTCCCCGTCCGACCTGCCGCCCGCCCTGACGCGGGAATGGAGCCATTGGGGGCCGGCGCAGGCCCTGTGGGTGCCGCTGCCGGGGCCGGACGACACGGTCGGCGCTGCTCTGTGGATCGCCCGCGACGACGTCTGGACCGAAGGCGAACAGGTTCTGCTGGGCCAGTTGGCCGGCGGCTACGGCCACTGCTGGTGGGCGTTGACCCGCGCCGGCCGCCGCAAGGGCCTGCGTGTGCGCAAAGGGCTGTGGGCGCTGCTGGCGGTGGCGCTGATCGGCGGGGTGCTGTCCATCCCCGTGCCGCAATCGACCCTGGCCCCGGCGGAGGTGACGCCGCGTGATCCGCTGATCGTCAGCGCCCCGCTGGAAGGCGTGATCGAGCGTTTCCACGTCCAGCCCAATGAGGCCGTGGTCGCCGGCCAGCCGCTGTTCGACTTTGAAGCCACCGTGCTGCGCAGCCGGTTCGAGGTCGCGCGCAAGGCGCTGACCTCGGCGGAGGCGGAGCATCTGACCGCCGCCCAGGGCGCCTTCGCCGATCCGCAGAGCAAGGCGCGGCTGGCGCAGCTGAAGGCCCAGGTGGACCTGCGCCGGGCCGAACTGGCCTTCGCCCGCGACCTGCTGGACCGCGTGACGGTGAAGGCGGAACGCGCGGGCATCGCGGTCTTCACCGACGTGAACGACTGGCTGGGCAAGCCCGTCGCGGTGGGGGAGCGCATCATGACCCTGGCCGACCCGCAGGCGGCGGAGATCGACGTGCATGTGCCGGTCGGCGACGCGCTGGTGCTGGAGGAAGGGGCGGAGGTCAGCCTGTTCCTGAACGTCGATCCCCTGCGTCCGCTGCATGCCCGCGTCGTGCACGCCAGCTACGAGCCGGGCATGACTCCGTCGGGCGTGCTGGCCTACCGGGTGCGCGCCGAGCTGGAACCGGGTGAGCCGACGCCGCGCATCGGTCTGCGCGGCACCGCCAAGATCCAGGGCGAACGGGCGCCGCTGGCGTTCTACCTGTTCCGCCGTCCGCTGGCCGCGCTGCGGCAGGCCGTGGGGCTTTAAGGCCGTGGGCGCCGCCGCTCTCGGCGTGGGTGTGGCGCAGGCGGCGGCAAGCGCCGCCGACCCGCTGGACTCCGTCCGCCTTCCGCCGTTGCGCGACGACCTGCACCTGCTGCCCGCCCCGCCGGGGCCGGACGGGTCGCCCTGCTGGACGATCCACGACCCGGTGCGCAACCGCTATTTCCGCATCGGCCATGCCGCCTTCGAGGCCATCGCCCGCTGGCACCTGTCCGTCCCGCGCGCCATCGCCGCCGCGGTCGCCGCCGAAACGGTGCTGGAGCCGGAGGCGGAGGACGTGGTGGAACTCTACCGCTTCCTGGCCGCCAACAACCTGACGCAGACGACCGACTCCGCCTACTTCGCCCGGCAACTGGCGGCGCGGCGGGTGTCGTGGTGGATGTGGCTGCTCCACAACTACCTGTTCTTCCGCATCCCGCTGTTCCGGCCCGACGCCTTCCTGAACGCGACGGTGCGCTATGTGGCGCCCTTCTACAGCGCGGCGTGGCGCTGGGGGGTGGTGGGGGCCGGCGCGCTCGGCCTCGTGCTGGCATTGCGGCAGTGGGACGCCTTCCTGCACACCTTCCTGCATTTCTTCAGCCTGGAGGGCATGGCGCTCTACGGCCTGACGCTGCTGGCGACCAAGACGCTGCACGAGTTCGGGCACGCCTACACGGCCAAGCGTTACGGCTGCCGGGTGCCGACCATGGGCGTGGCCTTCCTGGTCATGTGGCCGGTGCTCTACACCGACACCAGCGACGCGTGGCGGCTGGTGTCGCGCCGCGCCCGGCTGAACATCGCAGCGGCCGGCATGCTGGCGGAACTGGGGCTGGCGGCCTTCGCCACGCTGGCCTGGAGCTTCCTGCCTGACGGAGCGTTGCGCAGCGCCGCCTTCCTGGTCGCGACGGTCAGCTGGATCACGACGCTGACCGTCAACCTCAGCCCCTTCATGCGCTTCGACGGCTACTACCTGCTGGCCGACGCGCTGGACGTGCCGAACCTTCAGGACCGCGCCTTCGCGCTGGCCCGTTGGCGGCTGCGCGAATGGCTGTTCGGCTGGGGCGATGAGCCGCCGGAGGAGTTTTCTCCCTGGATGCACTGGGCGCTGCTGACCTACGCCTTCGGCACCTGGGTCTATCGGCTGGTGCTGTTCCTGGGCATCGCGCTGCTGGTCTACCACGTCTTCATCAAGGTTCTGGGGATCGTTCTGTTCGCCGTGGAAATCGGGTGGTTCGTGCTGCGTCCCTTCATCACGGAATTCCGCGCCTGGTGGCTGCGCCGGCACAGCCTGCGCCCGAACCTGAACCTGCTGGCGACGCTGACCGGCCTTTGCGGCCTGATCGCGCTGCTGGCCATGCCGATCACCGGCACGGTGCCGGTGCCCGCGGTGTGGCGCGCCGAAGCCTTCTCCACGCTGTTCGCGCCGGTGCCGTCGCGGGTGGTGGAGGTGCTGGTGCAGCCCGGCCAGCGCGTGGCGGCGGGTGCGCTGATGTTCCGGCTGGAAGCGCCGGAGGTGGAAAACAAACTGGCCCAGTCCGAACTGCGCATCGCGCTGGCGCAGGAACGGATCGACCGCATGTCCGCCGCCCGCGAAGGGCTGGACCGCATCCGCGTGATGGAGGAGGACCTCGCCGCCGCGTTGGCCGAACGGCAGGGCCTGCTCGACAGCAAGGCGCGGCTGGAGGTGCGGGCCCCGCAGGCCGGAACGGTGGTGGACCAAGCCGACGGGCTGCGCCCCGGCCGCTGGGTGAATCCGCGGCTGGCGCTTGCCCAGGTCGTCGCCGATGGCGGCGGGGAACTGGTGGGTTATGTGGCGGAGGGGGACCTGTCGCGCGTGCTGCCCGGCGCCTCCGCGCGCTTTCACCCCGACGACCCGCTGCGTCCGCGCGTGGAGGCGCGGGTGACCGCGGTGGACCGGGTGGGTGCGGCGGTGCTGGACGTGCCGGCGCTGGCCTCGCTCTACGGCGGCCCGGTGGCGGTGGAAGGGCAGCCGGGCGTGCCGCCCCCGAGCGGCCGCCCGAACCTGGCTCCGGTCGAGGCCGTCTACCGCGTCACGCTTGCCCCCATCGACCCGGTCCAGGCTGGCCCCGCGCACCAGATGCGCGGCGTCGCCCGCGTGGAGGGCGAAGCGCGCAGCCTGATCGGCCGCTTCTGGCGCAACGCGCTGGCCGTGCTGATCCGCGAGACGGGGTTCTGATAAAGTTTCCGGCCGCTATTGCAGGCTGCCCCAACGGCGGGTTGCCGGCTCTGCCAGCGCCCAGCGCCAATGGCCGTCGCGGGACCGGCAGATGGTGGTCACGTTCAGGTCGGGGGTGTCGTCCAGCATGAAGACGACGTCCTTGCACGGGATCGCCTCGCCGAAGCTGCGGGCGACCTGAACCGTGCCGGTCTTGCCGCTCAGCGGCAGCTTTTCCTCGACCTTCCAGGGGGCGGACTGCCCGACGGCCAGAGGCCCGGCGGCGGTGGCGACCGCGTTGTGGACGTTGTCGGTGATGCGCCGCTCCGCGTACTTCACGCCCTGGTCGATGCCGTAGCTGGCGCCGGCACCGGCGATCAGGCCCAGATAGGGGTTGCCGGTGACCGACCCGACCGTGGCGGCAACGCCCGCCGTGGTGACTCCGGTCACGGCAGAGCCGACGTTTGCGCAGCCCGCCAGGGCGAGCATTCCGGCGGCGGCAAGGCCGTTGATGAAAGCGCGGCGCTTCATGCGGCGGACGTTCTCCCGTTTTTCTTGCCGGCGGGAGGCTACCCCTTCGAAAGTGGTAGGAGCCGTGGTCAAAGCGTGACCTTCACCGTACATCGGCGAGACGCGGAAATACCTCTTTGGAGGTAGCCCCGATTGCCATTTTGTTTGTTCGCAAAACAATCATATTGTCGACAGCAGACAGTCGAACAGTCGCCCGCGATGGATCGGGCCGGCGACCGCCCCGAGGGAGGCGGCGCCCATCACACACCAGCATCACACACCGGCACCGCTCAAAAGACGCGGAAGGCCGCTCAACAAGAACACGCAGCCGATGGGGGGAACCATGTCGGACACCGATCCGGTGCCGAAACCCGCGCTTGCCGATGTGCGGGTTCTCGACATTTCGAATTTCCTGGCCGCACCCCTGTGTTCGATGTTCCTGGCCGACTTCGGCGCCGATGTCGTGAAGATCGAGCAGCCGGGGCGCGGGGATGAAATCCGGTATTGGGGCCACGACAAGGACGGCGTCGGCCTCTATTACAAGGTCGTGAACCGCGGCAAGCGGTCCGTCACGGCAGACCTCCGCACCCCGCTGGGCGTCGAGATCGTCAAGCGCCTTGCCAAGGACGTCGACGTCGTCGTGGAAAATTACCGGCCCGGCACGCTGGAGCGCTGGGGCCTGGGCTACGACGTGCTCAGTGCTGAAAACCCGGGGCTGATCCTGGTCCGCGTCTCCGGCTTCGGCCAGACCGGGCCGAACAGCAGCCGGCCGGGCTTCGGCACCCTGGCGGAGGCCTACGCCGGCTACGCCCACATCAGCGGCCATCCCGACGGGCCGCCGCTGTTGCCGGCCTTCGGCCTTGCGGATTCCACCACGGGGCTGATGGCCGCCTACCTGACCATGGTTGCCCTGCACGAGCAGCGGCGCACCGGGCGGGGGCAGGTGGTGGATTTGGCGATCTACGAGACGTTGCTCACCCTGCTCGGGCCGCAGGTCGTGGATTACGACCAGTTGGGCATCGTGCAGCAGCGCGCCGGCAGCCGTCTGCCCTTCACGGCGCCGCGGAACACCTACCGGACGCGCGACGGCCGCTGGGTGTCGATGGCCGGCAGCGCGCAATCGACCTTCGAGCGCATCTGCGCGGCGCTGGAGGCGCCGGAACTGGTCCAGGATCCCCGCTTTTGCGACAACCGGCTGCGGCTGAAGAACGCCGAGGCGCTGGACGTGGAGCTTCAGAAGTACATCGGCGGCTTCGACTTCGCCGATTTGCAGGAACGGTTCCTGAGGCTCCAGGCGACGGTGGCGCCGGTCAACGACATCGCCGCGATCTTCGAGGACGAGCACATGGCCGCCCGCCAGAACATCGTGGCGGTGGAGGACGAGGAACTGGGCGGCCCGCTGCGGATGCAGAACGTGGTCGGCAAGTTCTCCCGCACGCCGGGGGCGATCCGCGCCAGCGGCCCGCGCATGGGGGCGCACAATCGCGACGTTCTGGTGGACCGGCTGGGCTTCGACGAGGAGCAGCTGCGCGCCGCCGGAGTCCCGCTGGAACCAGCCGAACAGAAGACCGCCCTGGGAGGGGAATCATGACCGTGCTGCGCTCGCTGCTGTTCGCTCCCGGCAACCACCCGCGCCGGGTGGAAAAGGCCTTCACCCTTGGCGCCGACGCCGTGATCCTCGACCTGGAGGACGCCTGCGCGGTGGCCGAGAAAGAGGCGACCCGGCCGGTGGTCGTGGAGGCGCTGAGCCGCCCGCGCCCGTGCCTCGGCTACGTCCGCATCAACGCGCTGGGCACGGAGTTCGCCTACGGAGATCTGCAAGCGGTCGTGCAGGCCGGGGTGGACGGCATCATCCTGCCCAAGGTGGAGCGGCCGGACGATCTGCGGACGGCGGACTGGCTGGTGTCCCAGCTGGAACGGGAACGCGGGCTGGCGGCGGGATCCATCGACATCATCCCGATCCTGGAAAGCGGCGCCGGCTTCGCGGCGCTGGACGCGATCGTCCGCTCCGGCACGCGGGTGCGCCGCCTGGCCTTCGGGGCGGGCGACTTCACGCTCGACATGGGGCTGACCTGGACGCGGGACGAGCTGGAACTGCTCCACCACCGCAGCGCCATCGTGCTGGCGTCGCGGGCGGCGGGGCTGGAGCCGCCCATCGACACGGTGTGGGTCAGCCTGAAGGACCAGGACGGCTTCCGGGACTCCGCCATGCGCGCCCGCATGCTCGGGTTCCAGGGCAAGCTGTGCATCCACCCGGATCAGGTGGCCGTGACGAACGCCGCCTTCACCCCGACCGAGGCCGAGGCGACCAAGGCCCGCCGGGTAATCGACGCCTTCGCGGAGGCCGAGGCCAAGGGGTCATCGTCCTTCCAGATCGACGGGCAGTTCGTCGACTACCCGATCCTTTATCAGGCGCAGCGCGTGCTGGCCGCGCTGGCCGCCATCGAAGCGCGCCCGACGGCGCGGGTGTGAGACTTCAAGGGGGAGAAGACTATGGAAACCGAAAACGCCCCGTCGCGGGGGACGCGGCCGCTGGACGGCCTGCGCGTCATCGACGTGTCGAGCTTTCTGGCCGGCCCCTTCTGCTCGACCCAGATGGCCGAATTCGGGGCCGAGGTCATCAAGATCGAACTTCCGAAGATCGGCGACGCGCTGCGCCGCTTCGGCTCCATCACCGAATGCGGTGACAGCCTGCCGTGGCTGTCCGAATGCCGCAACAAGAAGTCGGTCACCATCGACCTGCGCAAGCCGGAGGGGGCCGAACTTCTGAAGGAGCTGGTGCGCGGCGCCGACATCCTGGTCGAGAATTTCCAGCCCGGAACGCTGGAGAAATGGGGGCTGGGCTGGGACGTGCTGCACGCCGTCAACGACCGGCTGATCATGGTGCGCATCTCCGGCTACGGGCAGACCGGCCCCTACAGCGGGCGTCCCGGCTTCGGGCGGATCGGCAACGCCTTCGGCGGCCTGTCCTACCTCGCGGGCTATCCCGACCGGCCGCCGGTGACGCCGGGCTCCGCCACCATCCCCGACTATATGGCCGGCCTCTACGGCGCGCTCGGCTCGCTGCTGGCACTGCGGGCGCGGGACCTGACGGGCAAGGGGCAGGTGGTGGACATCGGCCTGTACGAGCCGATCTTCCGCATCCTCGACGAACTGGCGCCGGCCTTCCACATGAAGGGCTTCGTGCGGGAACGCATGGGGCCGGGCACGGTCAACGTGGTGCCGCACAGCCATTACCCGACCAAGGACGGGCGCTGGATCGCCATCGCCTGCACCAGCGACAAGATCTTCGCGCGCCTCGCTGAGGCCATGGGCGAGCCGGAGCTTGCCAGCGCCGAGCGCTGGGGGCCGCTGGCCAACCGGGAACGCGACCGGGCGGCGGTGGACGAGCATGTCGGTGCCTGGACGTCGAAGCACAGCCGCGACGAGGCGCTGGCGATCTGCGAGGAGTTCCAGGTTCCCTGCGGCTCCGTCTACGCCATCGACGAGATCTTCGAGGACCCGCAGTACAAGGCCCGGCAAAACATCGCCTTCGTCAAGGACGAGCGGATCGGCGAGGTCGCCATCCCCAACGTCGTGCCGCGCCTGACCGACACCCCCGGCGGGATCGACAGCCTGGGTCCGCCGCTCGGCGCCCACAACGACGAGGTGCTGCGCGGCCTGCTCGGCCTGTCGGAGGAGCGGATGGCCGCACTGTCTGCTGCGGGCGTGATCTGAATGGGGGAGAGGGCGCACCATGTATGATTCCGACAGCGCCGCACGAGGGTGGGAGATCGACCGTGCCGACGGCGACGAGCCCGACGGTTCCTGGAAGCTTCCCGAACAGCGCTCCCTGCCGGAGATCGTCGCGGGGCGCATCATCCAGGCGATTCGCGAAGGGGAGCTGAAGCCCGGCGACCGCATCGTCGAGCTGACCCTGGCGAAACGCCTCGGCGTCAGCCGGGGGCCGCTTCGGGAAGCGCTGAAGGAGCTGGGCGCCCGCGGCCTTGTCGAGACGTGGCGGAACCGCGGGACCTTCGTCAAGTCGGTGACGGACGAAAGCGCCATCCAGGTCATCACGATGCGCGCGAACCTGGAAGGCTTCGCCGCCCGGATCGTCGCCTCCACCCTGACGGACGACATGCTGGCCGACCTGGACGCCCGCACCCGCGAGATGGAGCGGGTCGGCAGGTCCGGAGACGCTATGGCCTACCGGGAACTGGACTGGCGCTTTCACGAGCGGCTCTGCATCCTGGCCGGCAACGAGTATCTGCTGGGCGCCTGGCGGTCCATCAGCAGCCTCGTCTGGCTGTTCCTGCTGAGCCACCCGGACCATGAACGGGCGGTGCCGCGCGTCATCAACAATCACGAACTGATGCTCGCGGCGCTCGCCTCGCGGGATCCCGACGTGGCGGAGCGGACCTTCCGCGGCGTGATCCTGCGCAGCGCCTTCTGCCGCTACGGCATGGACGTGCCGCCGGCCTTCCAGGCGATCGTCAGCGCGCTGGACGATGCCGGCCCGGCACAGGTCCTGAAGGATACGGGCGCCTGACGCGCAACATTCCCAAGGCAATGGAGGTGCGGAGATGCCGGTCGTCGAACTGCTCATCGCCGGGGTTCTCTTGGGCGGCTTGTACGCCTTGATGGCCTGCGGCCTGAACCTCGTCTTCGGGGTGATGCGCGTCATCAATTTCGCCCACGGGGATTTGCTGGCCATCGGGGCGCTGACCACCGTGACCATCGTCACGGGGCTGCATCTGCCCTTTTTCGTCGCCATCGTGGTGGTTCCGCTGCTGACGGCGGGGCTGGGGCTGGCGATGCAGGTGCTGGTTCTGCGGCGGCTGGCCGACGGGCCGATGATCATGTCGCTGCTCGCCACCTTCGCGATTTCGACCATCCTGGTCAACGTGGCGATCCTGATCTGGGGCGGCGGCTATCGCGGGCTGCCCGGCGTGCTGGGCGGGTCGGTGCATCTGCTGGGCTATGACGTGGCGCTGTCCCGGCTGGTGTCCTTCGTGGTCGCCATGGCGACGACGCTGCTGGTCTGGTGGTTCCTGCAAAGCACGCGCTTCGGGCGGGCCATCCGCTCCGTCTCGCAGGCGCCGGAACTGGCGGTCATCAACGGCATCTCCATCGATATGGTGCGCAACGTCACCTTCGCGCTGGGGGCGGCCATGGCCGGTCTGGCCGGGGTGCTGCTGGCGCCGACCTTCGCCTCCGACCCGCAGCTCGGCGCGCGGTTCGGCATCAAGGCCTTCGCCGTCATCATCGTGGGCGGCATGGGCAGCTATCCCGGCGCGATGCTGGCCGCCCTGCTGCTGGGCGTGCTGGAGGTGTTCGGCGGCTATTGGTTCGGGCAGGTGATCGGGTCGGCGATGCTGTTCCTGGTCATGCTGGTCGTCCTGCTGGTCCGTCCGCGCGGGATCCTCGGCATGGGGGTGCGGGCATGAAGTCCCTGGTCATCATCGCGGTGTCGGCGGCGCTTGCCGCGGCAATCCCCTTCTTCGGCAGCGAATACGCGCTGTCCTTCACGGTCCAGCTGTTCGTCTTCGTGGCGCTGGCCTATTCCTGGAACCTCATCGGCGGCTACGCGGGCTACACGCACTTCGGTCAGGTCGCCTTCTTCGGTGTCGGCGCCTACACCGGCTCCCTGATGATGAACGCGGAGTTCCACTGGCTGGTGGCCGCGGCAGGCGCGGGGCTCAGCGGGGCGCTGCTGGCGCTGCCGCTGGGCGGGGCGATGCTGCGGGTGAAGGGGCCGTTCTTCGCCATCGGCATGTTCGGCATAGCGCGGGTCTGCGAATCCTTCGCGCTGGGCTTCGACGGGATCACCCAGGGCGGCACGGGCCTGTACCTGACGCCGGTCACCGACCTGAAGCCGCTGTACTTCGTCCTGTGGGCGATCGCCTTCGGCATGGTGCTGATGACGTGGCGGCTCGACAACTCCCGCCTCGGCATCCAGCTGCTCGCCATCCGCGAGGACGAGACCGCCGCCGACGCGCTGGGCATCCGCACGACCCGGCTGAAGATCGGCACCTTCGTGGTCTCCGCCATCGGGCCGGCGGTGGTGGGCTCGCTCTACGCCACGTACCTCAGCTTCATCGACCCGGCGACGGCCTTCGCGCCGATGACCGAGCTGACCACCATCGCCATGGTGCTGCTGGGCGGCATGGGCACGACCTTCGGCCCGCTGGTCGGCGCCGTGGTCATGTCGGTGGTGAACGAACTGCTGTGGTCGCGTTTCCCGGAAGTCTACCTCGCCCTGGTCGGGGTCGTGATCCTGGCCGTCGTCCTCTTCATGCCGCGCGGCATCGTCAGCTTCGCGATGCGCCGCGACTGGTGGTGGGTGCCGGCCGCGCGGGGCAGCCTGCGCCGCCTCGCCAGCCGCCCGAGCCCGAGCCGAACCACCCCGAAGGAGGCCCACTGACATGCACGTCCAGCGCATCCAGACGCCGCCCGTCGACTTGCCGCCACCCGGCTTTTCCTCCGCCGCCGGCACCGCCGGCGCGACCGGCGACCACATCCTGGTGGTGGAGGGGGTGGGCAAGCGCTTCGGCGGCCTCGTCGCCCTGTCCGACGTGGATTTGTCGGTGACGCGCGGCTCCATCACCGGGGTCATCGGGCCGAACGGGTCGGGGAAGTCGACGCTGTTCAACATCATCGCCGGCACCCTGCGGCCCGACCGGGGACGGATCGTCCTGAACGGCCACGACACGACGCGGGCCTCCCCCGCCCAGATCTGCCGGCACGGCGTCGGCCGCACCTTCCAGATCAGCCGCCTGTTCGGCGAGATGACCGTGCTGGAAAACCTCGTCGCCGTGGCGCACGGCGCGTCCGACGCGGAGGCGGTGGAGCGCGCGATGGACCTCCTCGCCTTCCTGGAGATCGAGGGCCTGCGCGACAAGTGGGGGACGGAGCTGTCCTACGGCCAGCGCAAGCTGGTGGAGATCGCCCGTGCCCTGATGCTGCGCCCCACCGTCATGCTGCTGGACGAGCCCTTCGCGGGCATCAACCCGCGGCTCCAGAACCGGATCGTCGATCATCTGGAGGCGCTGCGCCAGCGCGGCCTGACCCTGTTCTTCATCGACCACGAAATGCGGATCGTCCTGGAGATCTGCGACACGATCCACGTGCTGGCCCAGGGGCGGGTCATCGCGCAGGGGACCGCCGACGTCATCCGCACCGACCCGAAGGTCCAAGACGCCTATTTTTGAGGGCGCCTATTTCTGAGGCCGCCTATTTCTGAGGAGGCGAGAGATGCTGCGAATTCCCGACAGCGTGCTGGTGGCGGAGGTCGGCCCCCGCGACGGGCTGCAAAGCCTGCCGAAATGGATCGACACCGACGCCAAGATCCGCATGGTGGACCGCCTGACGGACGCCGGCTTTCCGGTCATCGAGGTCACGGGCTTTGTCAGCCCGCGCAAGATCCCCAACCTGCGCGACGCGGACGAGGTCTTCGCCCGGATCAAGCGCCGGCCCGGTACGGTCTACCGCGCGCTCGTCCCCAACGCCCGCGGCGCGGAACGGGCCGCCGCGGCCGGCGTGGGGGAGATGCTGGGGCTGATCACCGCCGGCGAACTCTACCTCAAGAAGAACCAGAACATGACGCCGGACGTCGCCGTGGAGGAGGGGGCGGCGGCCTTCCGCATCGCCGACGCGGCCGGCATCCCCTTCGTCATGGCCATCGGCGTGGCCTTCTGGTGCGCCTACGAAGGCCCGATCCCGGAGGAGCGCGTGCTGGACCTCGCCCGGCGGCTGCGCAACGCGGGCATCCGCCGCTTCTACCTGGCGGGCTCGCTGGGGATGGAGGATCCGGTCCATGTCGCGCGGCTGATCGGCCGCGTCTACGACGCGCACCCCGACGTGGAGGTGGGATTCCACGTCCACGACCTTGCCGGCATGGGCGGGGCCAACGTGCTGGCCGCCATCGACGCGGGCGCCCGCTGGATCGAAGGCTCTATCTGCGGCATCGGCGGCGGCATCGTCATGCCGGGTGCGCTGGGCGAGATCGGGTCCATCGGCAACCTGCCGACCGAGGACATCGTCTGCATGCTGGAAGCGATGGGCGTGCGGACCGGCATCGACCCGGAGGAGGCCGTCGCGGCGGCGCGGGATGTGGCCGCCATCCTGGACATCGAGCCGCGCAGCCGCTCATCCAAGGGGGCGACGCGGCGGCAGGTGCTGGCTGCGACGGGGGGCGGGCAGAGCGCCGCTGCCTGAAGCGCTTCCGCCTGAACCGCCCGCAACAAGGCCGGAAAACGGCCGTGGGCGAACGAAAACCGAGGGAGGGAATGGCATGAACAGGTTCCAAACGCTACTCACGGGCACTGTGCTGCTGGCCGGATCGGCACTGGCGCTGACGTCGGCCCATGCGGCTGATCCGGTCAAGGTCGGGGTCGCCCTGTCGCAGTCCGGCAACCTTGCGGACTCCGCGGAACACTACAAGCGCGCGGTCGAACTGTGGCGCGATCAGGTGAACGCCCGCGGCGGGCTGCTCGGCCGGCCGGTGGAACTGGTGCTCTACGACGACCGCAGCGACCCGGCCACGGCGGCGCGGCTGTATGAGCGGCTGATCACCAACGACGGCGTGGACCTGCTGGTCTCGCCCTGGGGATCGGCCTCCACCGCGACGGCCACGGCGGTGGCCGAGAAGCACAAGCGGGTCATGATCAACGGCGGCGGTGCGTCGGAGAAGATCCACCAGCGCAACTTCAAATACATCTTCCAGACCGCCGCCCCGATCTCCGCCTATGTGGAGGGTGTCGGGCCGGTGGCGGAGAAGTTCGGCCTGAAGACCATGTCGATCATCTCCCGCGATTATTCGGCGGCGCGCGACATGGAGGTCGCGCTGAACAAGATCGCCAAGGACCGCAACATCAAGATCAATCAGGCAGAGTATTTCCCGGCCGGGACGTCCGATTACTCCTCCTACCTCGCGCAGGCCAAGCAGACGAACCCGGACCTGTGGATTTCCGTGGGATACCCGAACGAGGCCATCGAGATGGTCCGGCAGTTCCGGGCCAACAACTATCTGCCGAAGCTGTTCATCCACAATGGCGCGTCCATCGACGACTTCGTGAAGGCGGCGGGCAAGGACGCCGAATACGCCGTCGGCATGTCGCTCTACGAACCGGTCCTGAAGACCAAGGGCAACGCCGAGTTCGTGAAGGCCTACAAGGACAAGTTCGGGTCCGAGCCCGGCTATTATTCCGGCTTCGGCTACGCCGCCGTGACGGTGCTGGAGGAGGCGGTGGGCAAGGCCGGCAGCCTCGACCAGGACAAGCTGCGCGAGACGCTGTCCACCATGGAGACGGACACCGTGCTCGGCCACCACAAGGTGGACCCGAAGACCGGCCTTCAGGTTGGCGTGAAGGGGCTGCTGGTCCAGATCCGCAACGGCAAGCGGGAAATCATCTACCCCGAGGAGCTGAAGACCGCCGACGCGGTGATCCCCATGCCGGCCTGGGCGAACCGGTAACCGTCTCTCCCCCCTGGACATTCTCCCTCTCCCCTTTGGGGAGAGGGTCGGGGTGAGGGGGATGTCGGGGGACCGGAAGCGCACATGGTGCGAGCCCTCTCACCCTAACCCTCTCCCCAGGGGGGAGAGGGGACTGTTGAGACGGAAATGCAGCGACCTCGGGAGGGAGCGATGGACGGGGCACCGAACACGTTGCTCGAACTGCAAGGCGTGACCACGGGGTACGGCGACGTGCCCGTGGTGCGCGGGGCCTCCATGACGTTCGAGAAGGGGCTCATCACCTGCGTCATCGGCTCCAACGGGGCCGGAAAATCGACGGCGATCAAGGCGGCGGCGGGGCTGCTGCGGGTCTGGTCGGGCCGGGTGCTGGTGTCCGGCACCGACGTGACGCGGGAGGCGCCGCACCGCCGGCTGGGCCGCGGCATCGCCTTCGTCCCGCAGGGGCGGATCGTGCTGCCGGAAATGACGGTGCGCGAGAACCTGGAACTGGGCGCCCACATCCTGGGCGGCGACCGCCACCGCATCGAGGAGGCCATCGCCCGCCTCGTCACGCTGTTCCCCATCGTCGGCAAGCGCATGGGGCAGCTGGCGGGAACCATGAGCGGCGGCGAGCAGCAGATGCTCGCCATCGCGCGGGCGCTGATGACCAGCCCGTCCCTGATCATCCTGGACGAGCCCTCCCTGGGGCTGGCCCCGAAATACGTGGACATCGTCTTCGAAAAGCTGCGGGAGCTGGCCGGGACGGGCCTGACCGTCGTGATGGTGGAGCAGAAGGCCTCGCGCGCGCTGGGCTTCTCCGACTGGGGCTACGTCATGCACACGGGGCAGGTCGTCTACTCCGGGGCCGCGCAAGCGCTGCTCGCCAACGAGAGCGTGAAGCGCCTGTTCCTCGGCGAGGTGCCGGAGGACGTGCGCCTGCTGGTGGAGGGGGAGGCCGGGAATGCCTGAATCGCAACGGCCAGAATCACATCAGCCAGAACCCCAGCCACCAGAGCCACGCCTGCGCCGCAGCCTGATGCTGACCCCCGGCAACCGCGGGGAACGGCTCGCCAAGGCGGTCACGCTGCCATCGGACTGCGTCGTCTTCGACCTGGAGGACGGCGTTCCGCCGGCCGAGAAGGAAAAGGCGCGCCGCGCCATCGCCAACGCGCTCCTCTCCCTCGACTTCGGCGGGCGGGAGCGCTGCGTGCGCATCAACGGGACGGAAACCGCCGACAGCGCGCTGGATCTGGAAAGCCTGCCGCTGGACCGGCTCGACTCCCTGATGATCCCCAAGGTGGAAAGCGCCGGGGCGCTTCGCCGGTTCGACGTGCGGCTGGCCGCCGCCGAACGGCGGGCGGGCCGGACCACGCCGGTGGAGCTGATCGTCAGCATCGAAACGCCGAAAGGCCTGCTGAAGGCGGCGGAGATCGCCGAGGCATCCCCCCGCGCGACGGCGCTGTTCTTCGGGTCGGGAGACTTCACCGCGGTCACGGGGGGCGCTGTTACGGCCGACGCGCTGCTGCACCCCCGCTCCGTCATGGTCGTGGCCGCGGCGGCGGCCGGCTTGCAGGCCATCGACGCGGCCTATTTCGCCGCGGTGAAGGACGCGGAGGCCACGCGCCAGGACGCGCTGGCCGCGCGCGCGTTGGGCTTTTGCGGGAAACTGGTCTTCCACCCCGTGCAGGTCGATGTCGCCAACGAGGTCTTCGCCCCGACGGAGGCCGAGGTCGCCCGCGCCCGGCGCATCGTGCAGGCCTACCGCGACAGCCTGGAGCGTGGGCACGGCACCGCCGTCGTGGATGGTATCTTCATCGCCGTCGATATGCTGCCGCCCGCCGAACGCACGCTGCGCACCGCGCGGCAGATCGCGGAGCGTCTGGAAAAAGGAACTGCCAATGTCTAACCCTGGGCCCAACCCTGAACTGCGCCGCCGCTTGGCCGAGGGTGGCTTCGTCTCGGCCCCCGGCGTCTTCGACATGATTTCGGCGAAGATCGCCGACGCCGGGCCGGCGGAAGCGCTCTACGTCACCGGATACGGGACGGTGGCCTCGCACCTCGGCCTGCCGGACGCGGGCATCGCCACCTACACCGACATGGTGGGGCGGGTCGAACGCATCGTCCAGGGCGTGTCCAAGCCGGTGATCGCCGACGCGGACACCGGCTACGGCGGCCTGCTGAACGTCCATCACACGGTGCGCGGCTACGAACGGGCCGGCGTGTCCGGGATCCAGATCGAAGACCAGGAATTCCCCAAGAAATGCGGCCACACGCCGGGCCGGCGCGTCGTTCCGGCCGAGGACATGGTGCGCAAGATCCGCGTCGCCAGCGATGCGCGCAGCTCGGCCGACCTGCTGATCGTCGCGCGGACCGACGCCCGCACCAGCCTCGGCCTCGACGAGGCGTTGCGGCGCGGGGAGGCCTACGCCAGGGCCGGCGCGGATGTCCTGTTCATCGAAAGCCCGGAGACGGAGGAGGAAATGGCCCGCATCGGCTCTGCCTTCGACGTTCCGGTGCTGGTCAACATCGTCCACGGCGGGCGCACCCCCGTGCTGGACCGCGACCGGCTGCGGCAATTGGGCTTCGCCATCGCGATCTACCCGACCGTGGGCTTCCTTGCCGCCGCTCACGCGATGCGGGAGGCCTACGCGGCGGTGGCGGCCGGGAAAGCCGAACCGCCGGTCCCGCTCTACCCCTTCACCGACTTCACCGTGCTGATGGGCTTCCCGGAGGTCTGGGCGTTCGACAAGCGCTATGCCGAAATTCCATCAGAGGAGGCGGGCGATGCGCGCTGAGGGTGTCGCGACGGTGGTCGGGGACGACGTCGATACGGACGTCATCTTCCCGGCCCGCTATCTGGCGGTGCTCGACCCGCAGGATCAGGCGAAGCACCTGTTCGAACCGCTGGGGCCGGAGATTTCCGAGAAAATCCGGGCCGGCGGGGTGCTGGTCGGCGGCTGGAACCTCGGCTGCGGGTCGTCGCGCGAACACGCGGTGACGGCGCTGATCGGAGCGGGGGCGCGTCTGGTCATCGCCAAGTCCTTCTCCCGCATCTTCTTCCGCAACGCCATCAACAACGGGCTGGCGGTCGTGATCGCCCCCGAACTGGCCGAGGCCATCGCCGAGGGCGACCGGGTGGAGGCGGACCTCGCGGCCGGTACCGCGGTGGTGAACGGCGTGCCGCACGCCTTTCCGCCGCTGCCGCCGGAACTGCTGGCGCTGGTGTCCCGCGGCGGCCTGTGGAGCCCGCGGGCGGCCTGAAACGACCAAAAATGAAGGAATAGGGGAGGGTGCGATGGGGCAGACCTTGGCCGAGCGGATCATGTCGCGCCTTGCCGGGCGTCCGGTGGCCGCCGGGGAGTTCGTGGAGATCCAGCCGGACTGGACTTTCAGCCTGGACGACGGCATCGGGCTGATCGACCGCTACCTGAAGGCGAACGGGGTGGAGCGGCTGGCCGCACCGGAGCGGGTCGCGATCTTCTACGACCATTACGCGCCGGCCGACACGCCGCTGCACGCCCATGTCCAGCGGGTCGGGCGGCTGCTGTGCGAGCGGTTCGGGATCGACCGCCTCTACGACGTGGGGGAGGGGATCTCGCACCAGATCGCGGTGGAAAGCGGCCTTGTCCGCCCCGGCCAGATGGTGACGAACACCGACTCCCACACCACCACGACCGGCGCCGTCGGCGCGGTCGGCTGCGGCATCGGTGCGGCGGAAATGGCCTATCTCTGGGCGCACGGCGCCCTGTGGTTCCGCGTTCCGGAAAGCGTGCGCGTCACCCTGAACGGCCGGCTGGCGCCGGGCGCGTCCGCGAAGGACGTGGTGCTGTCCATCCTGAAGCGCGTCACGGCGCGGGGCGCCATCTACCGGTCGGTGGAGTATCACGGTGACGGCATCGGTCAGTTCTCGATCCCGGAGCGCATGACCCTCTGCAACATGGGAATCGAGATGGGGGCGAAGTTCGCGACCGTGCCCTTCGACACCGTGACGGCGGAGCACTACCGCAACCTGAGCATCGATGTGGGTGACCCTCCCAGGCCCGACGCCGACGCCCGCTACGCCGAGGAATGGTCCATTGACCTCGCCACCGTGGAACCCATGGTCTCCGTGCCGAACCGGGTGGACGACGTCCACGCCATCGGCACCCTGCCGGAGGTGCGCATCAACCAGGCTCTGCTCGGCACCTGCACCAACGGGCGATACGAGGATCTGGCGGTCGCCGCCGGCATCCTGAAAGGGCGGCGGATCGCCCCCGGCGTGCGGATGCTGGTCACCCCGGCGTCGAAGGCCGTCTACAAGCGGGCGCTGGCGGCCGGCATCGTGGAGGCGCTGGTGGACGCGGGCTGCACCGTCACCACGCCGGGATGCGGCGCCTGCGCCGGCATCCACCAGGGCGTCCTGGCGGAGGACGAGGTGTGCATCTCCTCCTCCAGCCGCAACTTCGTGGGTCGGATGGGCAACCGGACGGCGCGGATCTACCTGGGCTCCCCCGCGACGGTGGCGGCCAGCGCGCTGGCCGGGCGGATCGTGGACCCGCGTTCCGTCACGGAGGCCGTGTCATGAGCGGGCGCGAAGTCAGGGCGCGGCGGCTGCAACGGTCGGAACTGGCGGTGCCGGCGACCTCCGAACGCTTCTTCGCGAAGGCGGCGACCGGGGCCGCCGACGTGGTGTTCCTTGACCTGGAGGACGCCGTCGCCCCCGCCGCCAAGGATCAGGCCCGCGAGAACGCCGTGCGCGCGCTGAACGAGCTGGACTGGGGGCCGAAGACCATGGCCCTGCGCGTCAACGGCCTGGACACGCCCTGGGCGCTCCGCGACATCGTGGATGTGGTGTCCCGCGCGCCGCGCCTCGACCTCGTGCTGCTGCCCAAGGCCGGCTCCGCCTTCGACGTCCGCTTCGTCGAGCAGATCCTCGTGCTGATCGAGCGGGAGCAGGGGCGGGAGAAGCGGGTCGGGATCGAAGTGCTGATCGAGACCGCGCGCGGCGTGGCGAACGCGGAGGAGATCGCCGCATCCTCCGACCGGCTGGAGGCGATGATCTTCGGCGTCGGCGACTACACCGTGGACATGCAGACCTTCGACACGGTGTTCGGCACGCCCAGCGCCCGCTACGCCGTCCTGACCGGCGCCGGGGCCGGTACGGATGAAAGCGGGCTGCGGGAGCGGCACTGGAACGACCAGTGGCACTTCGCCATGGCGCGGGTCGCCAACGCCTGCCGCGCCAACGGGCTGCGCCCCATCGACGGCCCCTACACCGATTTCGGCGACGCGGAGGGTTACCGGGCCAGCGCGCTGCGCGCGGCGGCGCTGGGCTTCGAAGGGAAATGGGCCATCCACCCCTCGCAGGTGGCGCTCGCCAACGAGGTCTTTTCCCCTTCCGACGAGCAGGTCGCCTGGGCGCGCGCGGTCAACGCGGCCATCCGGCAGGCCAACGCGGAGGGCAAGGGCGCCATCGGCATCGATGGTGTGCTGGTGGACATGGCACACGCCAAGCAGGCGGATGCTATCCTGCGGCGTGCCGCGGACATCGCTGCCCGTGTTGGGGAAAAGGGTGTCGAAGCGGACCGCACCAGGGAAGGATGAGACGATGGATTACCGCAAGCTGGGCCGCAGCGGGGTGAAGGTGTCGCCGCTGTGCCTTGGCGCGATGATGTTCGGCGGGCCGACGGACGAACCGACGGCCGGGCGCATCATCGCGAACGCCGCCGAGGCCGGCATCAACTTCATCGACACCGCCGACGTCTACAACGAAGGCCGGTCGGAGGAGGTCGTCGGGCGCGCCGTGAAGGCAAACCGCGACCGCTGGGTCGTGGCGACCAAGCTCGGCAACCCCACGGGCAAGGGCCCGAACGAGCGGGGCCTGTCGCGCCGCCGGGTGATGCTGGCCTGCGACGCCAGCCTCCGCCGCCTGGGCACGGGCTGGATCGACCTGTACTACCTGCACCGGGAGGATCCCGACACGCCGCTGGAGGAGACCGTGTCGGCGCTGGGGGACCTGATCCGCGCCGGGAAGATCCGGACCTTCGGCCTGTCGAATTTCCGGTCCTGGCGCATCGCCGAGGTCTGCCGGCTGTGCGACGAGCTGGGGATCGACCGGCCGGTGGCCTGCCAGCCCTACTACAACGCCCTGAACCGCATGCCGGAGGTGGAGATTCTGCCGGCCTGCGGCTATTACGGGCTGGGCGTGGTCCCCTACAGCCCGCTGGCCCGCGGCGTGCTGACGGGCAAGTACCGCCCCGGCGACGAACCGCCCGCCGACACCCGCGCCGGCCGCAAGGACCAGCGCATGATGAACACGGAATGGCGGCCCGAAAGCCTGGAGATCGCGCAGGAGATCAAGCGCCACGCCGAGGTGCGGGGCATCACGCCGGGCCAGTTCGCCGTCGCCTGGGTGCTCAACAACCGCTTCGTCACCGCCCCCATCGCCGGGCCGCGGACGGAGGAGCAGTGGCGCGGCTACCTCGGCGCGCTGGACTACACCTTCACGGCGGAGGACGAGGCCCTGGTGGACCGGCTGGTGGTGACCGGCCACCCGTCCTCGCCCGGCTACAACGATCCCGCCTACCCCATCGAGGGGCGCCCGGCGCGGACCGCTTCGGCCGGCCGCGCATAAAGGCGTTCCAGTAAACTCCTTAGCGCACGGCATCAGCCGGTCCCGGCACACGTCGGGACCGGTCGCCGTGCGTGCCGGTCAGCCGGCCAGGGCGGCCTTCACGAGAACGGCGGCGCTTTCGGTCGAATCCCGCTTGTCGAGTTTCTTGGCCACATCTTCGATCTCGGCGGGGGGCAGGACGCGGCGGACCTGCCGGGCGACGGTCGTCAGCCGGCGCTGCGCCAGCCGGACCTGATCGCCGAGTTCCGTCAGGGCCTGATAAGCCTTGCGCCGCGCCGACGTGTCGATGCTGCCGCTCGCCTCGGTCGCGCGCTCCGTCGCAGCCGCCAGATCCTTGCAGGTCTGCAGGTAGGTGGCGATGGCCTCCGTCAACAGGCGGCGGGCTTCGGTCTTGGGATCGACGGGGGTGCTGCTCGACGCGGAAAGGGACACTTGGGTCTGCTCCTTGCTGTTGCCCATTAACGTTTCGATCGGACGATTTTATCCATGACGGGGCGCAGAACGTGGGCAACCCGACGCCGGATGTCCAGCGACCTTGATGGGCAGGTTGGCACAAAGCACGCTTGCGTGCGGTGCTGGCCCACGGCAGTGCCGCCATAGCGCGAAAGTACGTTACGGATTTTTACCCCTGCCTGTAATTCCGGTCGCGGAAGGAACCGCCGCAGGCGGCCTCTGCGCGGGATGGGACACGTACACCGTACGGAGAGGCACCCTACGGACAGGCTCCGTACGGACAGCCCGAACGGCCCCGGGTCCGCGGCGCCCATCCGGCCATGGGGTGGTGTCCATTTCCCCAGGCCGCCGGCTGCTGGACTTCCCGTGTTGTGGGTTCCACCGTTGCTGCGGCCAAGGGATGCCGCAGTGACACAAAAAATGGAGCCTGCCATGCCGCCCCATCCGATACCGCCCCGATCCGAACCGGCGCGGAGGGCGCTGTGCACGGTCGCGCCGGGGCGGAGGGTTGCCTTGGTCATTCCTATGGCGGCCCTCCTGGTGAGCATTGTCCTCCCGGCAATCCTTGGCGCCTCCGCAGCGTGGGCGCAGGACGCGCCCATGGCGACCTTGCCGCCCAAATGCGAACAGACCGCGGCCGAGCGCCTGTCCGCCATGGAGCTGGCCAACACGGTGAAGCGCGGAACCATGCCCGAAATCCGCAGCGGCACCGTTGCAACCGGCTACCGGGCCCGCTGCGTCGACCCGAGCTGCAACGGACAGGTGATCATGAATTTTACGAGCACGTGCGTCATCGAGAACATGTACACGAGGGGCAACTGCCGCATCCAGGGAATGAGCCACTGGTGAGGGGCGGATGCGCTGCGGCGCGTACTTTACTGTAACGCGCCCGTTCGCAACCTCGTACGGGGCGGGCGGACAGCCCAGTTTCCTTCGGAATAAGAACGCAAGAAAAGGAAGCTGTGCCATGCGAAAGATCCTCTTCCCGGCCATTGCGGTCGTCCTGGCGGCCGGCGTGCTGACGGTGGGGCCGGCGCAGGCGCAGTTCGGGCTGTTCCTGGGCAACCGCGGCGGTGTTGATCTGAGCGACCAGGACTGGTCCCTGTTCCGCAACGCGCTGGTCGAGGCGATGCGCGATGCCATGCAGCAGGGCAAGGCGGGCAGCCGGGCCGAGTGGGAGAACCCTGCGACGAAGATGCGCGGCGACGTGGTGGTTGAGCGGCTGTTCGAAAAGGAAGGCTCGCCCTGCGGCGACGTGCGCGCCCGCTTCATCCGCAACACGGAACAGCCCTACCGCCTGACCTTCTGCCGCGATCAGAAGGGGCAATGGGCCATTGCGCCGTAGGCAGCCCTTGCTGCGTCATTCGTCGGTGTTCCCGGAAAGCATGCATAAGTATTCGTCGGGAAAGGCAATCCATTCCCGAGTCTCATGCTTCAAACTCCGACGTATAATTGCGAATTTATGAACTAATGTCCTCCGTATCAACGTTTCATGTGGTCGGCGGCGCCGGCAAGTTACTGGAAAGTTATTGCAATCGCGGATAAGCTGCGCGGGCCTTTCCGTGGCTTCATTTTCGATTGGGATGGCTTTGGTGATTGTCGGCAAGAAGGACCGCCCCGTGCCCGCTGCGCAGGGCCGGTGGCGCGGGGAAGCGCTTGGCGGGCTGGTCAGCGCGTTGTTCGTCATGCCGGCGGTGCTGGGCTGCGGGGTCATCGTCTTCCAGCCGTTGGGCTCCGCCTTCCAGTCGCTGGGCATCCAGGCGGCCTTCGGCGCCACCATCGCCGCCGCGCTGTTCCGCGGGCTTCTGCCCGGCGGCAGCCTGCATGTGAACGCACCGCGCGCCACCCAGGCGGCCTTGCTCGGCGGCCTGCTGGTGCAGGCCACGCAGACGGCTGCGGCCGGCGGCTATGGTGTGCCGGCCGGGATCTTTGTGGTCATCCCCGTTCTGGCCCTGGCGGTCGCGGCGCTGTTCCAGATGGTGCTGGGCGTTCTGCGGCTGGGGGACGTGCTGAAGTTTATCCCGCAACCGGTCGTCGCCGGCTTCGTCAACGGCTTCGCCCTGGTCATCCTGTTGCAACAGTTGCCGAACCTGCTGGGGCTTCCCGACGGCGTGGGGCCGTGGGCCGTGCTGATGGGGCATGCCGCGATAAATCCCTGGTCGCTGGCCTTCGGCGTCCTGGCCGTGGCGGGCGTCTGGTACGTGGGGGAGAAGAAGGCGACGGCCGTTCCCGGCCCGCTGCTGGGGCTGATCGTCGGCACGGTCGCCTACCAGCTGCTGGCGCCGCAGTTGGAGTCCGGCGCGCTGGGCGCGACGGTCAAGGCGCCGCCCGCCGGCTTGCCCTTTGTCTTCGCGCCGTCCGGTCTGGCGGATTTGGTCGGGCATCCGGTGTTCGCGTCGCTGTGGCCCTCCATCCTGATCACCGGGCTGACGCTGGGCATCGTGTCGTCGATCCAGTCCCTGCTGAGTGCCGCCGCGGCGGATTCGCTGCTGCGCGTGCGCCACGACAGCAGCCGCGAGCTGTTGGCCCAGGGCGGGGCCAACATGGTGGGGGCGCTGGCCGGCGGGACGGTCACGGGCGGATCGCCGCTCTACACCCGCGTGGCCATCCACAACGGCGCTCGCACGGACCGCGCGAACCTGTTCCTGGGGCTGGTCCTGCTGGGGGCCGCGCTGGGGCTGGGGCCGGTGCTGGAGATGGTGCCGGTGTCGGTGATGGCCGGCGTCGTGGTCGTCGCGGTTCTGCGGCCGGACGACTGGACCATGCAGCTGGTCACGCTGCTGCTGCGCCGGCAGGCGCGCAGCGCGCGCGGGGAACTGCTCCAGAATCTCGCCATCGTGGTGACCGTTGCCGTGCTGGTGGCGACGACCGACGTGCTGGTTGCGCTGGCGGTGGGCATGGCGCTGAGCGTGATCCTCTATCTGCGGCGCGCCGCCGTGTCGGTCATCCGGCGGTCCTACCACGGTGACCGGGTCCACTCCCTGACCGGCCGGCCGGCCAGCGACATGGAGCTGCTGGAACGGCACGGCCGCTCCATCGCCGTGATGGAGTTGCACGGCCCGGTCTTTTTCGGCTCCGCCGACAATCTGGCGCGGACGGCGGAAAAGCTGACTGCCGGGGGCGACACGCTGATCCTGGACCTGTCCCGCGTGAACGACGTGGAAAGCACGGGCGTGCTCGTGCTGCGGCGCCTGGACGAGCGGCTGAAGCGCGAGGGCAAGACCTTGCTGCTGGCCGGGCTGGGCAAGGGGCGCGGCCTGCGCGCCCTGCTGCGCGACATGGGATTCGACGCGCCGGAGACGGAGGGGCGCGTCTACAGCGATCTGGACACGGCGCTGGCCATGGCGGAAGACCGCCTTCTCGCCCGCCTGTCCGGGGTTGTGGCGATCGGGGACGAGGAACTGCCGCTCTGCGACCATCCCAGTCTGGAAGGGCTGACCCTGGCGCAGTTCGACCTGCTGTCGCTGACCACCCGCCGCCTGACCTTCGCGCCGGGCGAGCGCATCCTGAGCGAGGGCAGCGCCGACGACAGCCAGTTCTTCCTGGTCAAGGGACGGGTGCGGGTGGAAAAGAAATCGGCTGACGGCCGGCACACCGTCCGCCTGGGCAGCATCTGCTCCGGCGCCCTGTTCGGCGAAATGGCGATGCTGACCGGCAAGCCCCGCTCCGCCGACGTGGTCGCCGACAGCGAGGTCGTCTGCCATGAGCTGACGGCCGAGGATGTGGCGATGCTGGACGGCCTGGACCCGTCGATCTCCTTCATCCTGGTGCGCAACATCGCTCGCGAAGTGACGGTCAAGATCGCGCGCATGTCCCGCGCCGCGACCCTGAGCGAGGCGTGAAGGCGGCGGGCTGGAGATTCACCACAAAGACACAAATGGCACAAAGAATTTCACAAAGAGGTTCCGAGCGTCCGGGCACCATGTTGGAACATCGGAATCTTCTTCGTGAATCCTTTGTGTCTTCGTGGTGAAAATCCCTTTTCTCGGCCCGAACCCCGCTATCCCGCCAAGGCCTTTTCCCGCTTGGCCGTTTCCGGCACCTTGGCATCTTTGCGAGGGTCAGCCGCCGGCGCTGGTTGGGACAAGGGTTCGAGGTGTCGTTCGCGGGCGCGCTCGACCGAATCCTTGGCCTGGATCACATAGTCCAGCAGGCTGCGGCCGAAGTCGGAGGCGACCTGGATGTCGCCGCGGTGGACCGAGACGCCGTTCAGGAATTGCAGGCGCAGGGCGTCGCTGCCGTCGACTTCGAACAGCGCGCCGGCGAAGAAGAAGCCGAAGCTTTCGAAGCCCTTGCACAGCACCGCGGTCATCGGGTCGGACAGGGGCAGTTCCAGATAGACGCACGCATAGCCGTGGCGGCACAGTTCCCGCAGTTCGTCCTGCACCTGTTTCAGAACATCGGCGCCGTAGGAGCGCAGGGTGAGGAAGGCGCGGCCGACGTCCGGGCGGGCGGCGACGTCCAGTTCGGTGGACCGGCCCCGGAGGGAGCGCAGCGACAGGTCGGCCGAGGGCGCTTCCAGGCGCCGGTTCATCTCGCCCCGCCGGATGATGGCGTCCATCATGGCGTGATGTCGTTCCGGGGCGTAAATGACCCGTGCGGGCTCGTCATTGGTGCGCAAGTAGAACAAAACGGCGGAGCGGCGGTCGGCGGCTTTCCCGTCGCTGATCTTGCGGAAGACCTGCGTTGCCGGGGTGAAGCCCAGCAGGAATCCGGTTTCGAAGCCGCCGAGCGCGAGGTTGCCCTTCTGCGTGAAGGTGTGGACCGCCACCGCTTCGCTGTAGAGGCCGAACAGGCCGCGCGTGCGCGCCAGTTCGCCCATGTTTTCCTTCATGCGCTCGAACAGGCGGCGTCCGCGGTAGCGCGGATCGACCGCGGCCATGGCGGTCTCGCCCGTGGCCGACTCCGGCCCGTGCCGCAGCATGGCGAGATGGCCCACGACCTCCGCCGCCTCGTTCACCGCGACGTAGGAGATGAGGCGCCCGCTGGCGAGCATCTCGACGATCCGTTCCGGGAAGTAAACGAATTCCGACCCGTAGGTGTATCCATAGGACCGGTACATCAGCCGCGACAGGGCGGGCGCGTCGGCCGGCTCCAGCAGGCGCAGCTCGACCTCGTCTTCCGCGCGCGGCGGCTCCCCGTCGCCGCGGGCGTCCGCCTCGCCGGCCGGCGGGGCGGCGCTGAGGGTGCGGGCGACCTCCAGCCGCTTGCCGCCGCGGCCCAGGTTTCGGAACTCCACCGAATGGGCCAGCTCCATCGGCAGGACGGTGATGATGGCGCTGGCCGGCAGGCCCTTGTCTTCGATGGCGAAGACCAGCTGGCCGCCGCGCAGCAGCAGTTCGGCGGTGTATTCGCCTTCCTCCCCGGGGTCGAAGGCCGTGCGGACGACGTGCAGCGCCACCTCCTCCACCAGCCGGCCGAGCGGCGGCAGCTCCTCGGGCGTCTCCACGCAGGGACGGGCGGCTTCCATCATGAAGGCCTGGAGCGCCGGCACGAAGTCGGCGTTCGCCGGGACGGTCACCCGGACCAGAAGGCGGCCGTCGCCGCAGGGGTCTTCGGTGACGGCATTTGGGGCGGCGGTGTTACGGGTGACAGTGCTTCGGGGCGGCTGGGTCTGGGGCTGGGGCACGGGCGCGCAATCCTCGGGAAGGGGCGGCAAGACCGGCGCGGCTAGGCCGCGCGGATGTTCTGGCGGCGCGGCTAAGCCGCGCGGATGTTCTGGATGAAGCGGACCACCTCGGTTCGCAGATGGTCGGCTTGGCCATGCAGGCTGGTGGCGGTTTCCAGCGCCGTCTTGGCGATGGCGCCCGTCTCGGACGCCGCCTGGGACACGTCGGCGATGGTCTGCGACACCGAAAGGGTGCCCTCTGCGGCCTCCTGCGCGTGGCGGGCGATGTCCTGGGTCGCGGCGTGCTGCTGCTCCACCGCGACCGCGATGGTGGCGGTGATCTCGTTCATCCGCCCGATGGTGCCGGCGATGCCGCGGATGGAGGCGACGCAGCGACCGGTCACCGTCTGCATCTGGTTCACCTGCCCTTGGATGTCCTCCGTCGCCCTGGCCGTCTGGTTGGCCAGGGCCTTCACCTCGTTCGCCACGACGGCGAAGCCCTTGCCGGCCTCCCCGGCGCGCGCCGCTTCGATGGTCGCGTTCAGGGCCAGAAGGTTGGTCTGGCTGGCGATGGAGTTGATCAACTCCACCACCTGGTCGATCCGGCTGGCGGCGTCGGTCAGGCCGGACATGGCGTCGTTGGTGGTTTCGGCCTCCCGCACCGCCGATCCGGCGATTTCCGACGATTCGGTGATGTGGCGGCTGATCTCCTCGATGGAGGCGGCCATCTCGTCCGCCGCGGAGGCGACCGACGACACCCGGTCCGCCGCGGAGGAGGACGCCCCGGCGACGCTGACGGTCTGGCGCTTGGTCTGCTCGGCGTTGGCCGACAGGGTCTGCGCGTCGTTGCGCATCAGGCCGGTGGCGCCGAGCACCGACTCGATCACGGTGTTGACGCTGGCCTCCAGCTGGTTGGCAAGGTCGCGCTGCGCCTGCCGCTTGCTGTCCTCCGCCCGGCGGTTGGCGGTCTCCTGTTCGGCTTTCAGCCGCGCAACCTCCTGCGCGTTGGCGCGGAACACTTCCAGCGTGCGGGCCATGGCGCCGATCTCGTCGCCGCGGGTCAGCGCCGGGATGAGCAGGTCGAGGTTGCCGCCGGCCAGCGCCTCCATCGCGCCGCGCAGCCGGTCGAGCAGGCGGATGTTGCGGCTGACCAGGAACAGGCCGGACACCAGCCCCAGCGCCATCGCGACGATCACCAGCGTGACGGTGACGGTCAGGCCGGTGGAGATGCCCGCGTCCACCTGGGCGGCGGCGGTGGCGGCGTTCTGTTCGTTGGCGGCGGCCAGCGCGCCGGCCTGCCGGCCCAGCGTGTCCACCAGAACGAACAGGCTCTGCTGCGCCTGGGCGGCGGCGGCGCGGGCGTCGATCTCGGCCGACCGCAGGGCGAAGATGCCGTCCGGGCCGCGTCCGAAAGCGACGATGCCCTGGGCCATCGTGCGCGGCGTCTCGTCCGACAGGATGTTGGACAGGAAGTCGGCGGAGAACTCCACCCGCTTCGCGGCGGCGGCGAACTGCTTCTCCTGGTCCGCCACCTGGGCGGCGGAGGTCGCGGCGTCGGCCTTGCCGAGCAGCGTCACGGCCAGATTGACGTCGCTGACGATGTCCGACAGCGCCTGACGGACCGGCAGGTCCTTTGACACCAGCGTCAGCACCAGCGTGGACAGGCCGTTGGCGTCCGTGGGCAGGTCCATCGTGACGCTCTGGATGCTCAGCGTCAGGTTGCGCACCATCGGCTGGAAGCGGTTCAGGAAGGCGGTGTGGGCGGTGCCCAGCTCCTCCATGCGCTTGGACCGCCTGGCGGCGGTGTCCAGCCGGCGGCGCACCTCCCCGTCCAGCCGGGCTGCGGCGGCGTCCGCATCGCGCAGCGTGCCGGCCATCTGACCGTCGGCGATGGCGCTGCCGCCCAGCGCGTTCAGCGTGTCGAGCATGGCTTTCAGCGCGGCGCTGCGGCGGGCGAACACGTCCACGGCCGTGGCGCGGGCCTTGTCGTCCGTGGAGGCCGCCAGGGAGCGGGCGGCGTCGTCCAGCCCGCCGCCTTCGTCGGCAAGTTTCAGGGCGCCGACGGCCAGCGGAAAGTCCCGTTCATGAACCTGGGCGAAGAGTTCGGCGATCCGCAGTTGCGTCAGGCCGGCGCCGGCGCCGATGGCGGCCGCGGCCATGAACATCGCCGCGAAGGCGCCGATCAGCTTGACCCTCAGGCTCAGCCCCGCGTGGGAATGATGAGCGGTGTCCATGACGTGTGGTTCCTTGAGTGACGGCGCTTAAGGGCGGCCGGCGCGATAGTTCGCGGGCGGGTCAGGGCTTCTCATGGGCGGCGACGGCCTTGCGGGCCGCCTCCAGCAGCTCCTTGCCGTCCTGCCCCTGCTCCGTCATGCCGGTCACCCAGTCGGCGTAAACCTCGTCCAGCTCCTCCCGGATGTCGGCCATCTGGGCGGCGTTGAAGCGGATCATGGTGTGCACGCCGTCGGCGCCGAGCTTGCGCTTCACCTCCTCCTCCACCTGATCGCGTTCCTCGGCGATGGCGATGGATACGGACTTGCCCAGATGCCGGTCGATGGCCGCCCGCACGGCCTCCGGCAGGGCGTCGAAGGTGGCGCGCTTCATGGCCAGCATCACGATCGGGCCGGAAAAGTTGATGTCCAGCAGGTTCTTGAGCTGGCTCATCAGCGGCTGGCCATCGGAGCCGCTGGTGATGGTGGACGAGTACCAGCCGTAGGAAATGCCGTCGATCAGGCCGTCCTTCAGGCCGCTGCCCATGCCGTTGAGTGGCAGGGCGACCGGCACCATGCCCAGCTTGACCATGGCGCGGCCGACCGTCTTGCTGGGGTTGCGCACGCGCAGGCCGCGCAGGTCGCGGGGCGATGCCATGGGGCGCGTGGCGGTGAAGATGCCATAGGCCGGCAGCGCCCACAGCCCGACGACCTTCAGCCTGGCGTAGTCGCGGTCGAGCCTGCCCGACTCGTACAGATCCCACACGGCCATGGTGCCGCCCACCGCCGTGCGGCGGATCAGCGGCAGTTCCATCACCGAACTGGCGGAGAATCGGGCGGGGCTGTAGCCCTGGACCGTGTAGGCGATCTCGATGTCGCCGTTGTCCACCAGCTTCAGCAGTTCGGTCGGCTTGCCGAACTCCCCGGCCGTGCGGATGTCGATGGCAACGGCGCCGTCGGTGTCCGCCTCGATCCGGCGGCAGGCGTCCACCAGCATGAGATAGGTGGACGTCGTCGGTGAAAAGACAGTGCCGAACCGCAGCGTGGTCTGCGCGGCAAATGCGGACGGGGCCGCCGACAGAGCGGCCGCCAAGCATACTATAGTACTTAGAAAGCATACTACAGTATTCGCGACAAACCGTCGGAATTTCATGGCGGCCTCCGCTGAAAGTGCTGTTTTTTCTGTATGACACAGCGGAGGATTACGCGCCACAAGCAAGACTATTGCTAAAAACGTGAAGTGTTCATGGGTGCGTCATTTTGCCTCTTGAGAAGGTTTGTTATCCCCAAAGCAATTGGCAACCAAAACAAATCCGCTCGGCGAAGGCTGTCAAAGAGCGCGCAGGGTGGTGGACGACACGACGCGCCAGTTCGGATCCGCATCCTTCAGCAGGGTCTGGATGTGGCCGATGTGCACCTGCCCGTACAGGATCAGGATGTCGCGGCCGGGCTCGTCCAGGATTGCCTTCGCCACCTTCTCCTCGCGCAGCGTGGTCAGGGCCGGGGGCAGCATGTCACGGGCGAAGGTGCCGGACGCGGTCGCCGCCAGCATGATGCGGATGCTCGCCTGCACACGCCGCTGCACCCAGGCCGGCAGGCCGGCGAATTCCTGGCGCAGCGTGGCGAGGTCGATGGTCTCCTTCTCTTCGGCGGTGGAGGGTTCCTCCGGCGGCAGGGCGGCCAGCAGCTGGGACAGGGTGACGTCCACGTTGCGGACATCCGGCCCCGGCGGGCCGAGCAGGGCGCGGTTGTCCTGCAACACCAGCCCGTTGCCGATCACGCCGGCCATCATCTCATAGGGGTGCTGCTTGCTCTCCGGATTCCAGTTGGCGCCCAGCCGGCGCAGCACGTCGGCGACTCCGTTGGGCGAGCTGCCGGTGTCCGGCCGCACCTCCTCATAGAAGACCAGCCAGCCCTCTTTCCGGCGCTGGGCGATGTGCGCGGCGATCTGCTGGTAGAAGGCGGTCTGGGCGACATGCACCATGCCCTGCATCTCCACCCGGCGGTGCCCGTCAGTCATGACGACGCGCGACAGGCCCAGAGGCACATGGTCGGCGATCACCGGCAGGGCGGCGACCACGCCGGCGGCGGTAACGACAAGGCCGCCGACCACGAGGCCGGCGGCGATGAGAGCAGTTCGGAGCGCGCGTTTCATGGCCGTGACGCTGGCACGAAACGGGCGTGCCGGGCAACCTCAGCCGAGCAGGGGGATCCCGAAGAGGCGGTGCAGAGCGTTCCGCCCCATCGGGGTTACGGCCAGCGCCCGGCTGCCGTCGATGCGGCGGACGAAGTCCTGGTCCAGCAGGTGCCGGCACAGGGCGGCCCCAATCCGTCCGGCGACGTGCGGGCGCCGCTCGCTCCAGTCCAGGCAGGGGCGGCACAGCGGACGGGAGGAGCGCCGTGTCCCTTCTTCGGCCCAGGCGATGCCGGCCTCGCGGAGCAGCGCGACGCCCCGCTCCGTGACCAGCCCGGCGCCGTCGTCGAACTCGATGGCCCCGCGCTCCACCAGCGCGTCGGTGATCGCGACGCCCAGTTCCCCCGCCAGATGGTCGTAGCACAGCCGCGCCCGGCGCATCGCCGCGTCCCGCGGCCCCACGACCGGCACCCGGCGCGGCGTCGGTGCAATGGCGGCGGCCACCTGCATCACCGTTTCCAGCAGCCGCGCCACCTCCGGCGTGGCGAGCCGGTGGTAGCGGTGGCGGCCCTGCCGCTCCACGGCGATCAGGTTGGCCTGTGTGAGCTGCGCCAGATGGCCGCTGGCCGTCTGCGGCGTGATGCCGGCGACGCCGGCCAGTTCCGTCGCGGTGAGCGCGCGTCCGTCCATCAGCGCGCCGAGCATCGCGGCGCGGGCCGGCTCGCCCACCAGCGTGGCGATTTCGGCGATGTGGTTGGTGTTGATCATCCGGCCGCTCCTCCAACCTCTCCTGCTGCCGTTCTCCGCGCCGCCCATCATCAGGCAAGTGCGCCCGCGACGGTTCGGTCAAGGCCGAAGCATCGCCGATCCGGACCGTGGAAGGCTTGGCACCGTCATCGCAAGGGAGGGTTCCCATGATCACCTGCTTCATCCGCTACCACATCGACCCGACGAAGAAAGCCGATTTCGTCACCTACGCCCAAAACTGGGGGCAGGCAATCCCGCGCTGCGGCGCCGACCTGATCGGCTATTTCGCCCCGCACGAGGGCTCGTCCACGCTGGCCTACGGCGTCTACAGCATCGACAGTCTGGCGGCCTACGAGGCCTACCGGGCGCGGCTGGCCGCCGATCCCCTGGGGCAGGAGAATTACGCCTTCGCCCAGGAAAGGCGCTTCATCCTGCGGGAGGACCGGACTTTCCTGACGCTTGCCTCCGCGCCGCACGCGGAAAGGATCCTGCCGTGATCGCCGTGATCTTCGAGGTCGTGCCGCAGCCGGACGCGCGGGCCACCTACCTGGACCTTGCCGCCGGGCTGCGGCCCCTGCTGGACGGGATCGACGGCTTTATCTCCATCGAGCGGTTCCAGAGCCTGACCGACGAGCGGAAGATCCTGTCCCTGTCCTTCTGGCGCGACGAGGAGGCGGTGCGCGCGTGGCGCACCCTGGAACCGCACCGCGACGCGCAGGCCATGGGCCGCGGCGGCGTCTTCGCGCACTACCGGCTTCGCATCGCCGGCGTGATCCGCGACTACGGCATGACCGACCGGGAGCAGGCGCCGGAGGACTCCCGGCGCCACGCACCAGGGCAATAGGGGTTCAACGTGCGTGCTCCACCGGCTGAATCGGACCAACGCGCTGGAGCCGCAATGAGGGAGCGTGTTAGGAGTCCAGACGACATCCAAGGTGGGCGGGAAGTTCGGTGGCGGGAGAGAGCAACGGCCAGGGAAGCAGGCGGCGGTTGTTGTGGTTGCTGGTCGGCCACGGGGCGGTCGGCTTGGCCACGGTTGGTGCGTTCCTTCCTGTTCTGCCCACCGTTCCGTTCCTATTGGTGGCTGGCTGGGCCTATGCCCGCGGGAATCCCGAACTTCGTGAACGCATGCGCAATGACCCCCGGTTCGGCCGGGCGGTCCGCGATTGGCAGGACCGTGGTGCGATCCCACTCAAAGCCAAGATCACGGCTGTTGCTGGAATGGCATCCGGGTTCGGCGTCCTTGTCCTGTCATCGCCGGGCCTCGCTGTGCTCGGCGGTGTCGGTTTGATCATGGTGGCAGTTGGCGCCTACATTGTTTCACGTCCTGCCTCGCCGACCCCGGATCGCCGTCATGGGCCAGGGCAGTCATAGGCTCTGTTGCGACGCGGACGCTGCCGACTGGCCGGACGACAGCGCGTCGAGGATGTCCTTCGTGGTGACGATTGCGTTGGCGTAGTTCGGCATGTTGATGTCGAGCGCGGCGTGCATCATCTCGTCCGAATAATCCGCGACGGCATCCCTGACGACCGTGACGTCGTAACCAAGCTCGGCGGCGAAGCGGACGGTCGCTTCGATGCAGGTGTGCGCGACCAGCCCGATGACAATGAGCCGATGGATGCCGTGCTTCTTGAGCTGCAAATCCAAGTCGGTGTTTGCGAAGCCGCTGGAGCACCAGTGTTCATCGACAACGATTTCACCCTTCAGAGGTGCAAATCCATCTCGGAACTCGCCGCCCCACGTGCCGAATTCGAAGCTTTTGCGTTGCCACGCGGCCCGCTGAATGGGGGCGATGTACGTCCAGGACTCATAGTCGCCGGGACGGTATCGGTGATGCATGGCAAAGAAGACCCGAAGCTTCGCTTCGCGTGCGGCGTTCAGGACCTGCTGCATGTGCGGGACGCAATTGTTCGCTTCGGCCACGGCTTTGATGCGGGGCCAAATCTTGCCGCCTTCGGAAATGAAATCGTTATACGGGTCGACCACCAGGAGGGCGGTGATGTCCTTGTCGTAGGAAGGAAGCGTCATGGGGCTCTCCCTTGCGGCAGCGCAGCCGCGTTTGATCATCGTGCGTTTTTGAGCGCGGCCCGCTCGATGCTGGCCGCGAACAATGGCGTCTCTCCCTGGTTGTGAGCGATGGAGGCCGGCTGGCGTTGGGCGCGGAATTGATCGAAGGGGATGCCTTGTCGGGCCAGGAACGTCATCATCTCTTCCGTTGCGTATGACCTGACCCGGTTGGTGAATTCGCATTTCCCGCCGCCGATGTCCTTGACGCTCAACTCCCACGTCACATGGATGCTTGTCCGGCCCGTCGGCGTGAACACGTCGGAGTCCGAATCGAGGACCAGGCGGTCCTTACGGCCGAGCGTTTCCACGTAATGCTGCACCATCAAGCTGCCGCCGATGATCTCGACATTGATCGACATGCGGGTGCCGTCGGGTGCCGTCGTAAACCCCGCAGCAATATGAGCTGGCGAGCAGCCTTGATATTCACGTTCGGGAAGATTGAAGCACCATTCCGGAATATCGATCGTGTCGATCGGCGCGTTGATGATCGCTGTAAAGCTCGAATCGACGATCTGATTTTCATTCATATCTCGACTCCCATGCACTGTTGGGAAGCTCTCCGCGAGGCGATCGGCGCGCCGATCACTCGGATGGGGGACATACCAACACCACAAGGCGCGCCCGATCCATTGGACCAAGGTATCGGCGATACCTTCGCATCGACCGAACCTTTGCGTCAGCCGACTGGCGATGTTCCGGCACCCGGCGGCGCGGTCTGGCGATCCAGCCCGAGAGATGCGCCGCCTGTTTCCGGAAGTGCCTAGTGGCCCGAACCAGACGGACCGTTACGTATGTAGAACGACACGACCCGTCTGGTTCAGCCCACTAGTGCACTGACGCAGACACAGGATTCACAGCGGGCTGCTGGTGTGCGATTCTGTTGGCATGGCCCAGACCGTCAGCGTCATCGTTGGAGCCGAGGATCGCGCGCGTTTGGCCGCGATCCTCGGCGACCGCAACCGCCCGCACAAGCATGTCCAGCGGGTGAACATCATCGTGCTCTCGGCCGAGCGGCTGCCGGTGCAGGAGGTGGCGCGCCGGGCCGGTGTCAGCCGTCCGGCGGTCTGGCGTTGGCAGGTGCGCTACGCCGAACAAGGCGTGGACGGGCTGCTGCGCGACAAGACGCGCAAGCCCGGCCGGGCACCGCTGCCGACCGCCACCGTGGCCAAGGTGCTGGCGCTGACCTGTTCGGAACCACCCGGCGCCGTGACACACTGGACCGGCCGAGCGGTGGCCAAGGCCATCGGCATCAGCCTGCGCGCCGTGCAGCGCATCTGGGAAGCCAACCGGCTCCAGCCGCATCGGTTGCGCACCTTCAAGCGCTCCAACGATCCGGCTTTCGCCGCCAAGGTGGAGGACATCGTCGGCCTCTATATGGACCCGCCCTGCCACGCGGTGGTGCTGTCCATCGACGAGAAGAGCCAGATCCAGGCGCTCGACCGCACCCAGCCGGGTTTGCCGCTGAAGCCCGGCAAGTGCGGGACGATGACGCACGATTACAAGCGCAACGGCACCACCACGCTGTTCGCCGCGCTGAACACCCTGGACGGCACCGTGGTCGGCCGCTGCCTGCCCAAGCACACCCACAAGGAGTTCATCAAGTTCCTCAACGCCGTCGAGCGCGTGGTGCCGGTCGGCAAGGTGATCCACGCCATCGTCGACAACTACGCCACCCACAAGCATCCCAAGGTCCTGGAATGGCTGGCCAATCATCCACGATGGGTCTTCCATTTCACGCCGACCTCGGCGTCCTGGATCAACGCCGTCGAGGGCTTCTTCTCCATCATCACCCGTCGACGCATTCGGCGCGGCGTCTTTAAGTCCGTAGCCGATCTCCAGGACGCCATCGCCCGCTACATCCGCGAGCACAACAGGGCATCCAAGCCCTTCGTCTGGACCAAACCGGCCGAGGAAATCCTCGATAAACTCAGCCGTTTGCCTGCATCTTCTGAATGAGTCAGTGCACTAG
>Ga0065721_10049237_pt1 | contig 40837 bp, 35 predicted proteins | sample Mesricmetagenome_FD_59108 | JGI IMG/M metagenome (GOLD analysis project Ga0065721, IMG submission 59108) | Mesophilic microbial community from rice straw/compost enrichment Sample: eDNA_1 v2 (version 2) | ecosystem: Engineered > Solid waste > Grass > Composting > Bioreactor | place: USA: Davis... | reverse complement strand
CACCCGCCGTATGAAGGGCGGGTGCGCGGGCCGTCTGCGTCAGGGCGCGGGCGACGCGGACGCCGTCGCGGCCGGTTCTCCGAACCCGGCGGCGAGGAAGCGCACGAACTCGGAGCCCGTCTTCTCGTAGAGGATGCCGAGATTGTGCCCCACCCCCTCCAGCACGCGGTAGGTGTAGGGCACCTTCGCCTCATCGAGCACCTGCCGGAATGGGGCGTGCGCGGCAAACGTCTGGTCCTGATCGCCGACGATCATCAGCAGGCGCACCTTGCCCGCAATCTTCTCCACGCTCTCCTTCATCCCGGCCGCGGCCGGCGCTCCGGAGCGCGAGCCGAGGGCGCCGGCCCAGGACGCGGCGGCGGAGAAGAGGTCGGGGTACTTGATGGCCAGGCGCATAGCGCCGCCCCCGCCCATGGAGAAGCCGCATATGACGCGCCCTTCCCGCGAAGCGATGGTGCGGTACTTGGAGTCGATCAGGGGGATCAACTCCTTGATGATCAGGGTCTCCCCCATCACCTTCTGCTCCGGCCGGTCCACGTACCCGCTCATACCACCGTTCGGGAAGACGCAGATTACAGGCGGGATGCGCTTCGCCTCAATCTCGGTGCGCACCAGCGAGGAGAACCCTCCCGCGTCGGAGTTCTCCGTGCCGCCTGCCCCATGCAGGAAGTAGATGACCGGGTAGCGCTTCGTGCCCTCCTTGTAACCAGGCGGCAGGTAGACGTTGTAGCCGACCTCGCGTTCCATGGACTTGCTCTGGAGCACGCCATGCTCCACGTCCCGGATCGGCGGCCCGTCGGGGATGTTCCACTTCACTTCGCGCCGGGGCGGCTGTGGCTCGGCGGGGGCGGGGGCGCCCGTGCCGTTTTCCGACGCCGCACGGGCAACGGACAGCCCGCCCGCCAGGCAGACGGCCGCGGCGGTGACAACAAATCGGACGAGTCGGGAAGCGACCATGCATTCCTCCTTGTTAATGGGGAGGCATCGCCCATTGTGAGGGCGATGCCTCCGGGGTAGTTTATGGCGTGGCAGGCTTTGCCGCGCCGGCGCCCAGGTCCGGGGCGTTCAGATCCAGGGCCTCCTGGGGGATCACGGTCACCGTGCCCATGCCGGCAACCTGAGGTTGGATCGCCTTCGCGTCCCCCACCAGCACCACGGTGCTGGCCTCCTCCGGCAGACTCTGGAAGACCTTCCGTACGTCCTCTGGCGTTACCGCGGTTACCCTCTGGGTGTAGGCTGCAAGGTCCTGCACGCCGCCCCCATAGAGGGTAGCCGGTATGAGACGCGTCAGAACGCCCTCCGGGGTGGCGACCCCGAGCGCGAACAGGCCGGTCAGCAGGGTCTTGCGTTCGCCCAGTTCGGTGGGTGTCGGCGCGGTGTCGCGGAGGGACTTCATCTCCGCCAGGGAGAGTTGCACGACCTCCCCGGTGGACTCGTTCTTGGTGAACGTGCCGATCGAAAACAGGCCCGCGTCCCTGTTGCGCCGGTTGCTGGCAGAGACCCCGTAGGTCAGGCCACGCTTGACGCGAATCTCCTTGGACAGGCGGCTCTCAAACCCGCCGCCGAGCAGGACGGAGCTGACCTGGAACGGAATGCGGCTCGGGTCGGCGTACCCGGGGGTCTGCTGCCCGATGCGGATTTCGGTCTGCGCGGCGCCTGGCCGGTCCACGATAACGATGCGCTTCTGGCTGGGCGGCTTAGGGGCGGCGGGTAGGGGCGGTACGACCTTACGGCCCCAGGAGCCGAACGCCTTTTCGACCTTCTGGCGCGCCTGCGCCGCAGTGATGTCCCCTGCCACGAACAGCGTTGCGCCGTTCGGGGCAAAGTAGCGCTGGTGGAATCCCTTCAGGTCCGCGACCTGGAGGTTCGGGACCGTCTTCGGCGTCCCTGTGGAGAAGTTGCCGTAGGGGTGCGCCCCGTAGACGGCACGGGCAAGCGCCGCGGATGCCACTGTGCCAGCATCCGCCAGGCTGGCCTGGATACCGCCCAGGGTCCGCGCCCGGTAGCGCTCCGCCTCGGCTTCGGGGAACGTAGGATTCAGCGTTATGTCCGCCAGAAGCTCAAGCAGCGTGTCGGCGTAGGGCGACAGGCCCGACGCGGAGACGAACAGGTAGTCGTCATCCGCCGACGCCCCGAGCGACGCTCCCAGGCCATCCACCGTATCGGCGATCTGGCTCTCGGTGCGTGTCGTGGTGCCCTTGTCCAGCATGTCGGCGACCATGGTCGCCAGCCCCACCTTCTCCGGCGTGTCGCGGATGGCCCCGGCCGGCATCGCCAGGCGGAACCAGACGGCGGGCTGATTGCGGTTCTCCAGCACCACCAGGCGGAGTCCGTTAGGGAGCGTCTCCTGCGTAACCTTCGGCAGGGTCAGTGGCTTCGGCGCGGCCAGCGGCGGGAGCGCTGCCGCGGACGGCGCCTCCTGGGCGTAGGCCCCGGCGGCGGGCAGCAGTAGCGCAACGGCAGCGGTGGCCGCCGCGCCGGTCGTCATTCGGAACGGCGTGTTTTTCGTACTCACTGGGCGGCGCCCCCTTCCCCGGCCTGCTGCTTCATCGACTCGGGCAGCACGTAAAAGACGTTCTCCCGACCGTTCGCGAAGTACTTCCGGGCCACGCGCTGGATGTCGTCCGCGGTAACCCTCTGGATCTTCTCCAGGGCGCGGTTTACCTCGCCTGGATCGTCGTACAGCAGGTCAGCCTCCCCGAGCGCGTTCGCCTTGCCCTCGGTCGAGACCAGTCCGAAGACGCGGTCGTTGAGCACCTGGTTCTTGGCCTTGACCAGTTCGGCCTCCGAGACCTTCTCCGCCTTCAGACGCTCCACCTCCGAGAGCAGGGCCGCCTCGACATCTTTGGGGGGCTTGCCCGGAGACGCGATGGCGAAGAAGAAGTAGAGTCCTCCGTACCGCAGGCCGAGCCCGCCGCCACTGGCCTGCACGGCAAGCTGCTTGTCGCGCACCAGCGAGCGGTACAGGCGCGAACTCTGCCCTGCGGAGAGGATCTGCGAGATCACATCGAGCGCCGGGATGTCCGGGTCCTTCGCCGCCGGGAGCCGATAGGCGAGCCCCACCGCGGGGAGCGGCGCCAGTTTGTCGTAGTGGACGGCCCGGGTCGCCTTTTCCTGCGTGTCCGGGGTGGGCGCGATGCGTTTGAACGCACCATCAGGGCTCTTGGGAATACGCCCGAAGTACTTTTCCACCATCTTCAGGGCGTCGGCGGTCTTGAAATCCCCCACCAGGACCAGCGTCGCGTTGTCCGGGCGGTAGTAGTCCTTGTGGAACGCCTGCACCTCGGCAAGCTGCGCGGCATCCAGGTCGGGAATGCTCCCGATGGTGGGGTGCGCGTAGGGGTCCCCTTCGGGGAACACCTGGGCAAGAACGTTAGTGAGCAGACTGCCGTAGGGACTGTTGGCGACCCGGAGGCGATACTCCTCTTTGACCACGTCCCGCTCTGACTTCAGGTTCGCCTCGTCTACCCGGAGCGAGGCCATACGGTCGGCCTCCAGAAATAGGATGCGCTCCAGGGCGTTAGACGGCACTGTCTCGTAATAGCGCGTGCGGTCAAAGGAGGTGTCGGCGTTGTAGGACGCGCCAAGCTGCTCCACATAGCGCGAGTGCTGCTCCGGCCCGACGTTCTCGGAGCCTTTGAACATAAGATGCTCGAACAGGTGGGCAAATCCGCCCTTCCCCTTCGGCTCCTCGGCGCTGCCGACGCGGTACCAGACCTGTACTGTCACGACGGGCGCGGTGTGGTCTTCGAGTGTGATGACTTTCAGACCGTTCTTCAGGGTGTTGACCTTGAAGTCCAGCTTTTCTGGCTTGACACTCGCGAGTTTGACAGGCGGCGTCGCCCCTGGCGTCTGTGCGGACGCGGGCGCAAGCGGAGCAACTGCCGCGATGGCGGTGGCCGTTGCTGCCGCCGCCATCGCCGCTGCATTTCTCTTCAAAGTGGGCATAGGGTCGGATAACCTCCAGTAGAGTATACCGACCCGGGCGCCCTGAGAGCGTCAGGAACTCGCCTTCAGGAACGCCGCCCGGCCCGCAGCGCCCCGCGCGGCTTGCCCAGGGTCATCACGCGCCCGAAAAATAAAGGGCCGGGGACTTTCCCGGCCCTGCGCGAACAGCCCGCTGCTACGCCGCGGCGCGGCGCCTTGCCCGGCAGTGGAACGCCGCAAGTCCAAGCCCCCCGATAAGCGCCAGGGTGAGCGTCCCTGGTTCCGGCACGGCCGCGCCTGCTGCGAACGTCCGCCCGTTCTGGTCGAACACAATCAGCCCGGTGCTGAGGTCCTGCATCGTCCACTCCGTAATCAGGTTGTCGTTCGCGTCGTACAGGTCGATCTTTTCCAGGGTGAACGTGTTGCCGAAGTCGGCGCTGCCGGAGATCACGCCGCCGAGCAGGGATGCCGCCGTGGACTGGCTGACCTCCACGAACGCCGACGACCAGTAGAACAGGTCGATGGGCTGGTCCAGCAGCAGCGGCAGGGTGTAGGTGTAGGTGCCGGGACCGTACACGCTCAGGGCGCCGTTACCGGCGTCGAACAGGGTGTCGAAGCTCGTTCCGGCGTCGTAAGCGCCTGCCAGGAAGTCGAGGCGCCCGGTAGCCATGCCCGCGTTCGTGGTCCCCGTGCCTGTGACCCGCCACGTGAAGACGGAGCGCTCCGCCAGCGCGCCCGGCGTGAAGAACTGGACCCGCGTGTGCGAGCCCTGACCGCCCACGATGTAATACCCGTTCGCCTGAACGTTATTTATAGTCAGCGAAGCGCTGTTGCGCGCGGAGAAGAAGCCGTTGTAGCGGGACGACGCGGTGCCGCTGACGGTGGCGCCGTTGACGTTGCCCGCGCCGGTAACGAACGTACTGGCCGGCCCGGAGTTGCTGTCGCGGTAGTCGATCCCCCCCGGCGCCGCACTCGAGTATGTGCCGTCGCCGTCGTCGTCGACCCCAAAGAACGACAGGGAGCGGAAGTAGGGCGTCAGTGTCGGGTCCTGCGCCGCGGCGGGCGCGGTGAAGCCGAGGCAAGCGGCAGCCGTCAGGGACGCTATCAATCCGGCCGCTGCCACCGCAGGCGAAAGGGTACGAGACATGTTTCGGTCCTCCTTCCGCCACTCTACGACGCCCCCGTGTGGCGAACGTGTGGAGGCCGAGAGTTCTACTCCGGATCGTCTGTGTCGCCGCTAGCGAAGTCCAGGCCCAGCGCCGCGATGGTCTTCATGGGCAGGTACAGATGCCGCGGGTCGTCCAGGAGCGGCACGAACCCGTACCGCGCATAGAACCGCGCCGCCTCCTCTTGCCGAGACCGCGCCCCTTCTGGCGGTTGTCCACCGCCAGCCGCCCCAGCAACACCACGGGAACCGGGACGCGCGGCGGCAGCATCCTGTAAACGTGAAACGCCCTCCTGTGCTAAAGGAGGGCGTTTCCAGAAAGCAACGTCCGGCGCGGATGCCTTCGTGGGACGGGCAGTGCCGACGCTATGCCGAGCGCTTTGTGACCGCTACGGTCGCGGCGACCAGGCTTGCGCCGATCAGGGCGAGGCCCAGGGCACCCGGCGCCGTCTGCATCCAGGTGTAGGGGCTATGCTCAAAGACCTTGCCGGGGTAGCCGCCGCGCTCGCGCAGCTCCGGCTCCGAGGGCTCGTACAGACTGTGGTCTTCGATCGGGCCGGCGGGACGCCCCGATTTCTGCACGTCGAACAGCGTCGCCTCCATACCCCTGTCGGTCGCGCGGGGCATGATCTTCTCCATCAGAGCAAAGCCCGCGCTCGCGCTGCCTGCGTACAGATCGCGCTCCGGATGGGTGGCGGCGCGCAGGATGGTGTCCACCACAACCTCCGGCGCGTAGACCGGGGGCGGGTTCTTGGGCGCCTCGTCCATGTAGTTCTTGGCATGCTGCACGTAGGGCGTGTCGATGGCCGCGGGCTTGATGAGCGTGACCGAAACGGGATAGCCCGCCTTCTCTACCTCCATACGCAGGGCATCCGTGAAGCCGCGCACCGCGAACTTCGAGGCGGAGTAGATGCCCTGGAGCGGGATAGAGCGCTCGGACAGGGCCGACCCGAGGTTGATGAGGGCGCCGCCGCGCTCCTTCAGGTGCTCCAGGGCAACCCAGGAGCCGTACACCACGCCCCAGAAGTTGGTCTCAAAGAGTTGGCGCATGTCGGCGAGCGCCACCTCCTCGATGCGCCCGTAGATGGAAACGCCCGCATTGTTGACCCAGGTGTCGAAGCCACCGAAGCGATCGACCGCTACCCGCGCCAGACGGTGAACGTCCTCCTCCTTCGATACGTCACACACGACGCCCATCGCCTCGGCGCCGCTACGGGTCAACTCGCGCTCCAGGGATTCGATGGCCTCCTGGCTCCGCGCCGCAGCGACTACCTTCGCCCCGGCGCGGGCGGCGGCGCGGGCGGTCGCCAGCCCGATTCCGCTCGACGCCCCCGTGATGACGATGACCTGCTCCTTTAGCGGCTTCAGGGCGGGCGCCCCTGCCCTCTGCTCGCTCGCGCTCGTCTTCTCCGGCATGGTGTTTCCCTCGCTTCCCTGCCTCTGCCCCAGCAAAAGCTCCTACTCAAGGGATTCCACAAAGGTAGGGTCCGTAAACGGCGGTCGGGCGGAGCGTGCCCCATCCCGCGGCGCATCGGGAGCGCCCCCGGGAACGAAGGCGTCTATCAGCGCGTCGAGGGTCGCGGCGACCTCGGGCGCGGATGCATCCCAGTAGCGCAGGTGCCCACCGGGGCCGATGCACATCTCCATCCGGTTCGGCGCCAGGACGCGTGGCAGCATCCCGGGACGGTCCCAGGGGTCTTCGTCCTCGGCGCACCACAGATACCGCCCCACATAGTCGCCGCTCCGGTAGGCGTTCGCCCACACTGCCACCCCCAGCGCCTCCGGGTCGGGGTCGCGCGCGCCCTGCGGAACCCGCTCCTCCGGCGCGCGGCGCCCTTCGCGGTGCCGCGCCCACGCATACAGGTCTGGGAATCGCTGGGCGTAAAGCTGTCGGAGCGGGCTGCCCATGGTGAACAGGCAGACCGGGATTCCGCCCGCCCCGCCGAGTTTCGCCAGCGACGGCTCCACCGGTGTCCCCTCCCCCGCCGCCTGCCGCTCCGCCATCATCAGACGGAGCAGGTCTGCCGTGAGGACGCTGCCCTGACTGTGGGCCACCAGAATCACCGCATCGTAGCCGCGCGCATCCGGGCCGTCCCGGCGCACGAGGTAGCGCAGGAGCGACGCGTACCGTGCGAACGCCCGGGCGCGCGGCGGGGCGTCGGCCGGGTAGCGGCGCAGGTGCTTGTCCACATCCAGCGCGGCGTCCAGCACGGGGTAGAACCAGCTGGAGAGCGCGTCCAATCGCCGCCCCAGCGCCAACAGGCCCACGGTAGAGGCCGCCAGCGTCCCCCCAACCACCTGGAGCGCCGCGCGCGCCTGTGCCGTCACCGACGGGCTCAGCGCCAGCCCCGCGAATGGGCCGAGCAGCAGGATGATCCCACCGAACACAATCAGGAGTTCACCCGCATACCGCTGGAGCCGCCAGCCGTGCGTCAGCCAGGTGCCCCCGCGCCGTGCCACCGCGGAGTCTCCGTCCTTTGCGCCGAACAGCGTCCGCGTTTCCGCGTGAACCGAGGGGAACAGCGCCCAGGCAAGCAGCCCGAGTGTCAGCCCGAGCGTGGGCAGCAGTGGGAACAGCGGCAGGGCGTACGCGACGAAAACGCGCACCAGGAACTCCTGTGCGGGCAGCCAGTCGGCGGCGCGGCCGAAGAAGACCTGGTTTCCGCTCAGGAACACCGGCTGGTACTCCATCGCGGTCAGTGGCGCGGGGCGCTTGACGGGCTCCGGCTCCAGGAGCATCTCCCACAGGGACGGCTCGCTCACCGGGTCGAACACCAGCGGCTCCAGCGCCCGTCCAAACAGCAGCCACCCCGCCATGGTCAACAAGAGCAGGAGCGGCGACGTGACCAGGAGCGAAATCGCAGCGGTGTAGGTAACCCGGTCGGCGTAGTTGCGCGCCTCCGGCGTGGGGCGCGTCCAAGCGAACAAGAGCCCCGCTACGCGCGCCAGAAGCTGCGTAAAGGCGAACAGGGTCCAGGAGGCCCCGAGCGCCAGCAGGAGGATCTCGCTTGTCCAGAGGGCGGCCCGCGCCACGCCCGTTGCGCCCGGCTCCGTCCACGCCATCCCCAGACCAAAGGCCACCAGCGTAAACGGCAGGAACGCCCGGGCGAGCAGCAGGGCCTTGGGCCGCCGCTTCCCGTACTCCGCCAGGACGGCCAGGACGCCGCCCGAGATAAAGAGCGCCGCCTCGCCTGCCAGCGCCTTGTAGGTGTCCAACCGACTCAGCAGATACCCCGCCAGGAGGTACGTCACCATGGGCGCCAGCAGCCCCGCTCCCAGGACGCCCCACCACGCGCGGGAGCCTACGCCGCCGCCGCGCCGCTGCCACCGGTTCCACCCGAGGAACGGCGCCCCCACGGCCACCGCGGCGACTGGCAGCCCGCGGACCAGGGCCGGGTGAAAGCCGGCGGGCACGCTCACGGTGAGGACCGAGAGCGCAAGGGTCAGCAGCAGCAGGGAGAGTACCGGAAGCGCCGATGCCAGGAAGAAGGCTGCCACTCGATGCAGGCCGAGCAGCAGGTCCCAGGCCCGCTTCTCCCCGCCGGGCGCGGCGCAGTGGCGAGCCCGTGCCAGTGTGTCCCGCCCCAGGTCGCTCAGATGAAAGAGGAGCTGGTACAGTTCGCCGAAGACCCCGCGGAAGCCGCCCCGAAGCGCCGCCAGGTCGTCGTAGAACATCTCGTAGACGTGGACCGTGGCCTGCTTCTGCCCGTTTTCGCCCACCCGGCTCCCTTCGAAGCGGGCCGTCTCGTAGACATCGTCCGCCCCGGCCTTCGCCGGATGGTGCCGGAGCAGGTCCCGGCTAAATGCAATATCGTCCGGGCAGGCGTCGGCGTCCCCGGCGTCCCCGGGAGCCTCCAGTTCCATAGGGCGCACCTTGATGCGCAGGGACTGGCGCAGGAACGGAGTGTACTGCTGCGTGGGCGGCTTCTCCTGCCGCTCCGCATCCGTTGCCGGCCCGGCCCCGGGGGGACGCTTCCAGCCCACCAGGAGGTCCGCTACCTTGCGTGCCGACTCGCCCGGACGGTGGGTGGCCACGCCGTGTACCGCGACCACCGCGACACGCGGCAGACCCGTTTCCTGGTGTCCCCGGTCGCTTTCGGGTGTCTTCATCGAACCTCCCTTTGCGGCTCCGCGCACGCGCAGGTTGCGCCGTGCCGTAACGGAAAACGGGCGCCGTACGTTGTGGCTTACGTGATCGGAATATTATTGCTTGCTTCGGTGGGAATCTGGCTGGTGCTTTCGCTGTCGCGGGACCGGCGCGAGATGCGGGGCGACCAGGCGCGGCGGGACGCCAAGGTGGCCGAGCGGCGCCTGATTCTGGAGCGGATGCCGGATTCGGTATCGGCACACGAGGGCCTGGGCGACGCCCTGCGGGAGGCGGGCGACCTTTCCGGAGCCCTCACGGCCTACGAGACGGCACTGCGCCTGATGGCGACCCAGCCGAACAGCGGTGCGGGGCAGGTCGCAGGCTCCGGCCTGGAGAACAAGGTGCGCCTGACGCGCTTCGAGCTGACACACGACCCGGCGGCGCAGGGCCTGACCCTGGCCACGCGCCAGCAGGTCTGCCGCCGCTGCGGCAACCTGAACGGGCCACAGGAGCGCGCCTGTGTCACCTGCGGCGAGAGCCTGCCCGTAGACAGCTACTTCGATGCCTGGAAGCGGGACGACCACCGAACGAAGATCCTGCGCGAGACCGCCGAATCTCTGGCGATGCTGGTCGTGGTGGTAATCGCTCTGGCAATCGCCTCGGGGCTGTCGCGCGAAGTCAAGGGCGTGCTCCTCCTGTCCACCGTGATAGTGCTGACGTGGAAGGGGCTGCGGCGCGTGGGGGGGGATTGACGCGCTGCCCGGAAAGGTCAATCTGCCCCGTACGGCGAACCTGACGGTGTGAGCCTTCCCGACGCCCTGCGCTCCGAGGCCGCGGCTGCCGACCCACCCCTGCTGGTAGTCCAGGGCCTGACCAAGCGCTACCGCAAGTTTACGGCGCTCTCCGATGTGTCGTTTTCGGTGGCAGCGGGCGAGATCGTCGGTCTGCTCGGGCCCAACGGCGCGGGCAAGACGACTACGCTGCGCTGCATCTCCGGCATCGTGCGCCCCACGGCAGGACGCGTGTCCGTGGGCGGGTACGACCTGGCGGGACAGGAGCAGGACGCCAAGCGTCTCCTCGCCTTCGTGCCGGAGCAGCCCAATCCCTACGAGATGCTGACCGTATGGGAGCATCTGCGCTTTGTGGCCCACGCCTACGGGACGACCGACGGCTTCGACGAGCGGGCAAACGCCCTGCTGGAGCGGTTTGTACTGACCGAGAAGCGGAACGCGCTGGTGGGTACACTCTCCAAGGGGATGCGCCAGAAGCTGACCATCGCCTGCGCCTTCCTGCACCGAGCGCGCGTGTTCCTGTTCGATGAGCCGCTGATTGGCCTGGACCCACAGGGCGGGCGCGAGCTGCGCGAGCGCATCGCAGAGGCGCGCAACGAGGGCGCGGCGGTGCTGGTCTCCACACACATGCTGGACACGGTGGAGCGACTATGCGACCGCATCGTCATCCTGCGCCACGGCGTCAAGATCGCCGAGGGCACGCTGGACGAGATACGGGAGCGGGCGGCGCGGAGCATCTCCACCTGGTCGTCGGGCGACTCCGCCGCGCGCACGGACCCTTCTCTGGAAGACGTATTCCTGACCCTCACCAACGAGGCGACCGCGGCCGGCGGAGACGGAGACGGGTCGCCCCCGCGGGACGGGGAGTAGGCCACTACCACTGCCATGCGCGCCCTGCTCTACCTCACCATACGCCGGTTCCTCAACTCGATCAAGCAGATACCGCGCCAGCCGCGGCTGCTCGTGCCGTACCTGCTGATGGGGCTGTTCCTTCTGATGCAGGGGGTCGCCTTCTTCGCCCTGCACAACGCTGGCGCGGCGCGCCCGGGCCTGTCGCCCGCGTTCACGCCGAACGAGTTCCTGACGGGCGGGCCAGGCGCTCTGATCGCTGCGGTGCGAGGCATCCTGCTGCTCTCCCTGCTGACCTCCATCGTGCAGGCCATGGGCGAGGGTAGCCTGTTCTTCACGCAGAGCGACATGGACTTCCTGTTCCCGGCGCCGCTCTCGCGCCGGGCCGTGTTGCTCTTTAAGATGCTGGGGCGTTACCTGGCCCTGATCTTCCCGGCTGCCTACCTGCCCCTGCTGGTCGGGACGTCCCTGCTGGCGCGGGCGGGGACGACGCCGCTGGCGTACCTGCCCGGCATCTTCGGGACCTGGCTCTTCATGATTACGGCGGCGAACCTGACACAGGCGGCGCTGCTGGCGCGTGGCACGAGCGACGACGGGGAAGACCCGGCGGACGAGGCGCGAGCGAAGCGCCGTGAGCGCGCCCGCCGCGTGATCAGTGGGGCCACCACGGTCCTGCTGCTGGGCATCCTGGGGCTGGTCTTCTACGCCATGGGCAACCGGGAAAACCGGGGACTCCTGGAGGAGGTCCTGCGCGTGGTGAACTCGCGGACGGCAACCCTCCTGCTCGCGCCCGTCGCCTGGGCGTCTGACCTGTACCGGGTGGCGTTCGAGGGCTGGACTCTGGCCGACGCGGGCCGGTTGCTGGGCCTGCTGGCGCTGGCGGTCGGGTCGCTCGGCCTGCTGTTCTCGCGGGAGCGAGACTTCTACGAGGGGGTAATGGACTTCTCGCAGAAGCAGGCGCGCATGGTCAGCGCGATGCGTCAGGGCGATGCGGGCTCTATCCTCTCGCAGATGGCGCAGGATGGCAAGCTGTCCGCCGGGCGCACCCTGCGCGACTTCGGCATGGGCGCGCGGGCGATTTTGTGGAAGGACGCCGTTTCGCTCACGCGCACCCCGCTGCGCTCCTGGCTCACCCTGCTGTTCCTGGCGTCGTTCCCAGCGTTCTTCAGCCTGATCTTCGGCAAGCGCCAGAACGACATCGGCCTGGTGTTCTGGCTGGTCATGTTCACCGTCCAGACCTCCAGCCTGTTCCTGCTCGGCCTGCGGGATATGTTGCGCCGCGCCGACATCACCAAGGCGCTGCCCGTCTCCCCGGGCAAGCTGCTGCTGGCGGAACTTGCCTTCTCCGCGCTCCAGATGACGATCCTGGGCTGGCTCTCGATGGGCATTATGTGGCTGCTTGGCAGCGGGCGCGGCCCCGTGTTTGCCGCCGCTCTGGTGGTGTTTCCGTCGGTGGCGGCGCTTATTCTCTTTGTACAGACCTGTTTCGTGCTGGTGTATCCGGTCGCGAACCAGGATGCCGCCCAGAACGGCATTAGCGGCCTCCTGAGCCTGCTGGCTTCGATGCTCGCCCTCCTCCCCGGCGTGATTGCGGGCATCCTCCTGTCGCTGGCGAACGCCCCCCCTGTTCTCCTTGGCCTGGGCGTCGCGGTGGTAAACGCCGTCGCCGCGGCCTGCGCCTTCGCCGTCGCGACGTTCCTATGGCAGCGCTTCGACCCGACGAGCTAGCCCCGATGGCGCGTCCCCGCTCCCGCCTGACCCGGTTTGCGGTCCTCTGCCTGACGGGAGCGCTGGCGCTGTGGGCAGCGGAGTGGGGGGTGGCCGAGGCGCACCCGGGGGCGATGCTGCTCGCCGCCGCCCCGCAGGCGACGTTTGCCCTCCCGTCGCTCGTCACGCTGCTCCTCGCCGGCCTGCACCGGAACCGGGCGGCGGCGCTGTGGAGTTTGGGCGCGCTGGCGCTCTGCCTCGGCCCGCTCATGGGCCTGCGCGTCCCGGCGCCCCGCCCCCCCGTGCCCCCGGATGCCCCACCCCTCCTGCGCGTGATGACGTTCAACGTGGAAAAGTGGTCGCACGGCGTTCCAGCGGTTGCGCGCGCGATCGAGGCGGTAGGGCCCGATGTGGTCAGCCTCCAGGAGGCGGGGCGCTACCACTGGCTGACCGGCCCGGAGCACAACCCGGATGCTCTGGCACGCGCCCTACCCGCCTATCGCTTCCGCCGCGACGGCGAGATTATGGTCGGCTCACGCCTGCCCGTACGCGCCTTCCGGGCACATCCGCTCCCGCCCGGCCCGGTGGAGCGGCCCGCGCTGGAGGCGGTGGTGGAGTGGCAGGGGCGGCCCGTGCGCGTGGTTAGCGTCCACCTCATCCCGATTCAGTTTGGCGAGGTCCTGGGGGACTTCCGCCGCGGCAGCCTGCGCCATTCCCGCGCTGTCACCGCAGAGCGACTGGCGCAGCGGGACGCCCTCCTGGCCGCGGTAACGGAGGAGGGCGAAGACGCCGCGCCGCTGATCCTCGGCGGCGACTTTAACGCGCAGCCGCAGTCGCGCCTGAGCCGCCGCCTCGCGGGCCGGTGGGATAACGCCTTCGACCGGGCGGGCGCCGGCTACGGCTACACCACGCTGCCCTCAGCAGTCCTGCCAACAGCCCGCTTCGACCACGTATTCGTCAGCCGGTCGCTGGACGTTCGCCGCTGCTGGGTTCCTAATGTCCGCGCTTCGGACCACCGCCCCGTCGTCGCGGATATCGCCGTGCCGCCCGCGGAAAAGGAGAGGGAATCGTGGTAATGGAGTTCGGCGGCCCCGTGTCGCCTGTGGAGCAACGTTAAACGAACGCCGAAACACCGCGTCGTCGGCACGATGCCGAAGTCACCCCGACGGCCTGGTAGAGAGACTGGGGGCGGCGATTACTCGCCGCCCGTCGGCTCGTCCAGGCTGGGAGCGAAGCCCCGGCGCATGACGGACTCGGTGATGGTGCGCGGGACCAGGAACTGCAGCAGGTAGTCCGGGCCACCCGCCTTGCTCCCCACCCCGCTCATGCGCGCCCCCCCGAAGGGCTGCCGGTCCACCAGAGCGCCGGTGATCTTCCGGTTGATGTAGAGGTTGCCCACCCGGAACTCACGGCGCACCCGCTCGATGTTCTTCGGCGAGCGGGAGTACAGACCGCCGGTGAGCGCGTAGAGCGTGTTGTCGGCGACACTCAGCGCCTCGTCCAGGTTCTTGACCTTGAGCACGGCCAGCACCGGCCCGAAGATCTCCTCCTGGCACAGGCGCCCGTCCGCCGGGCAGTCGGTGAAGACGCTCGCCGGGACAAAGCACCCCTTGCCCTGCAGATGCTCCGGCACCTCAGCCTGGGCAAGCAGGCGCCCTTCACTCTTGCCGATCTCGACGTAGCGCAGCACACGCGCCTGCGAGTCCTTGTCCACGACCGGGCCGAGCGTGGTGGCCGGGTCCTCGGCGGGGCCGATGCGGATGCTCTTCACCGCCTCCGCGAGGCGGGTGCAGAACGGTTCGTAGGCCGATCCGACCACCAGCACGCGCGAGCAGGCGGAACACTTCTGCCCGGCGAAGCCGACCGCTGACCAGAGCACACCGAGCACCGCCTCGTCCAGGTCGGCGTCCTCGTCCACGATAATGGCGTTTTTGCCACCGAGCTCCGCGATCACGCGCTTGATCTCGCGCTGGCCGGGCCGCACCTCGCTGGCGCTCTTGATAATGGACAGGCCGACCGCCTTGCTGCCGGTGAAGGCGATCAGGGCGACGCGCGGGTCGTTCACCAGGGTCGGGCCGATCTGTTCGCCGTCGCCGGGCACGAAGTTGGAAACGCCCGCCGGGACGCCCGCCGCCTCCAGCGCCTCCTGGAGGAAGTAGCCAATGCGGCTGGACTGCTCCGCGGGCTTGAGGACCACGGGATTGCCCGCCACGAGCGCCGCCGTCGCCATGCCGGTCAGGATGGCAAGCGGGAAGTTCCACGGCGCGATGATGACCGCGGGGCCGCGCGCGTCATAGAAGTACTCGTTCCACTCACCGGGGACGTTGCGCCGCTGCGGGGTATCCAGGCGCTCCATCTCTTTGGCGTAGTAGCGGCAGAAGTCGATCGCCTCGGCGACATCGGCGTCCGCCTCGCGCCAGGGCTTACCGACCTCGTAGGCCATCCACGCACTGATCTCGAAGCGGCGCTTCTCGAACTCGTCCGCGGTACGCCGTAGCAGGGCCGCGCGCTCTGCCACGGGCGTGTCGCGCCACGCAGGATAAGCGCGGTGCGCCGCGGCGATGGCGCGCTCCGCCTGCTCGGCGCTGGCAAACTGCGCCCGCGACGCAACGCGGCTGTCGTTGGAGGGGTCGAACCGCTCGAAGACGCCTCCCGCGCCCTCCTCGCGCTGACCTGCGATGACGATCGGTACGGTCTCGCCGAGCCGCCCGCGCACCTCCCCCAGCGCCCGCTCCATCTTCGTCTGGTTCGTCGGAATGGCGAAGTCGGTCTCAGGGTCGTTGGTGAATTTCGCCCCTTCCGCCTGCGCGGCGTGCGCCAGCGTTCCGTTGGACTGTGCAGACTGCGTCGTCGGGGGAGCAAGCAGCGTCGTAGCATCCGCGGCTTCGTCGGCCTTGCGGACGAAGGAGTCGTTGGACGTGTTCTCCAGCAGGCGGCGGACCAGGTAGGCCATCCCCGGGAGCAGTTCCCCGAAGGGCACGTAGACCCGGACCCGCTCCCCCTGCCCGGCCAGCGCGCGGCCGATGGGCTCACCCATGCCGTACAGGACCTGGAACTCGATGGTGCGCTCCGGCAGGCCGAGCGCGGCGGCGAGCGCCTGAGCCCGGGCCGCAGAGCGGACGTTGTGGGTCGCGATGGCCGGGCGCAGCCACTGCCAGTTCTCCAGAAGGAACTTCGTGCAGCGCTCATAGCAGGCGTCCGTGTCCGCCTTCGTCTGCCAGACCGGAACGGGGTGGCCGCGCTGGGCCGCGACGATCGTCTCGTAGTCCCAGTAGGCGCCCTTGACCAGACGCACCCAGACCGGCGTCCCGCGCACCTCCCGCGCCCACGTCGCCAGCTCGCGCAGGTCGTCCTCGGCCTCCCGCAGGTACGCCTGCGCGACGATGCCGACGTCCGGCCAGTCACGGTACTCGGGCTCCGCGAAGACCTCCTGGAAGATGCGCCGTGTGATGTCGCAGAAGTCGTGCTGCTCCATGTCGAAGTTCACGAACATGCCGTGCCGCTTCGCCTCCGACAGGATGGGCCTCAGACGCTCCTTCACCGCCTCCGCCGTGGCGTCCGCCGCCATCGGGTCGAAGCGCGCGTAGAGCGAGGAGAGCTTGACGGAAACATTCACCTTCGGAACCGGACCGAAGGCGGCCTGATCGGTCTGGGGGTTGTGCGCCCAGCGCTGGCTGATTTTTGCCAGGTCGCGGATCAACTCCAGATACTTATTCTGGTAGGCGAGCGCCTCCGCTTCGCTGGTAACGGCCTCACCGAGCAGGTCCAGGGTGAAAGTCAGATTCTGGCGGCGCAGCCGCTCGATAGCGGCGGTCGCCTCGTGGGCATCCCGCCCTGCGATGAAGCGCCGCGCCATCTGCCGCGAGCCGATCTGTGCGCTCGCGGCGAGTAGTTTGCGCGTGAAGGCGGTACCGCCGAGCGCCTGGAGCAGCTTCGCAGCGCCGGGCGGTAGCTTGATGTCCGGGCGGATGAGGTACTCTTCGAGGTGCTTGACCACCGCCTCCGGCGTCTTCAGCGCGGGCAGGGCGTCCACGAAGCGGAACAACTCCACCTTGAGTTTGTCGTCGCCCGTGGTCAGCGCAATCAGGCGGTCGTAGAAGGCGTCCGTGACCTTGCCGACGCGCTTCTCCTCGCGCCGCAGCCCGGCCAGGAGAACGCGCCCCCGCTCCTGGGTGGCGCGCTCTAGGGCGTCCTGCCCTGTTCCCTTATTGTTCCCCGCCAATCTGTTCTTATCATCCGGCGGGGCCACGGCCAAACCCTGCCGATTCCCGCCCGTCCCGACCGCTACAGCAGCCATACCTTGCGCCATTCCTTGAGCTAATAAGAGTGTGTTCTGGAGTGTGATTTCAGAAAAAGGAGTCCGTGGCAATTATAACGCCTGATTGTATCGTTTTCTCGCCTGTTATTGGGACACGAAAGGCGGAGGGTGGGTTCCTGGTGCGAAGGGGACGGGACGGGCGTGAAGGCCTCCCAAGCGCGGGTATAATCGATTCGATACCCCCCACCGGTGCCGCCCCGGCGCGCACCCCCACAGGGACATTAAGAAAGCCTTCCCATGACTTTTCGCAATCGACGCGTCCTCTTCGCCTCGGCGTTTCTCCTGGGCGGCGTGATCGCCGCGTGCAGTTCTCGAACCGGCGTTGCCTCGGGCGGGGCGGAGTCCGCCGGGGCGCGCCAGCAGGGCACCTCCATGACCCTCCCGGCGTCCATCGCCAACCCGGAGCGCTCCAAGACGGCAGCAGAGAAGAAGGCAGCCGCTCCCAAGGGCGTCCTGACCGGCAAGGAGGCGCTTGGGGACTGGACCACGGATGCGCCGGGCGTCCGGCGCCTCATCACAGAGCAGGAACTGCCGAAGCCGTACGATACCGAGTCGGCGCGCAACGGTCCCCGGATCGTGCCCCGGCCCGAGGGGGCGTGGCCCAAAGCGCCAACCGGGTTCACCGTCACCGAGTTCGCGACCGGCCTGAACAACCCGCGCGTGGTCAAGACCGCCCCCAACGGGGACGTGTTCGTAGTGGAGAGCGGCCCGGGTCGGGTGCGCGTGCTGCGCGACGCCGACGGGGACGGCAAGCCGGAGGTGAACGAGGTCTTCGCGGAGGGGCTGCGGCGCCCCTTCGGGCTGGCGTTCTACCCGAACGGCAACTCCCCGCAGTATGTGTATGTGGCGAACACGGACAGCGTGGTGCGCTTCGCGTACAAGAATGGGGACACGAAGGCGAGCGGCGCACCCGAGGTTCTGGTCGATAACATCCCGAGCGGACGGGAGCAGGTCGGCGGCGGCGGGCACTGGACGCGTGACATCACGTTCAGCCGGGACGGGAAGCGGATGTTTGTTTCTGTGGGCTCGCGCAGCAACGCAACCGATGACGCGCGCGAGAACCGCCGCGCCTGCATCCTGGAGTTCACGCCGGACGGCAAGAACGAGAAGTTCTATGCCACGGGCATCCGCAATCCGGTGGGCATCGCCATCCACCCGGAGACGGGTGACCTCTGGACCAGCGTCAACGAGCGCGACGAGTTGGGCGACCATCTGGTGCCGGACTACGTTACGCGCGTCCAGGAGGGCGGCTTCTATGGCTGGCCCTGGTACTACATCGGTGGCAACCAGGACCCGCGTCATGAGGGCAAGCGGCCGGACCTGAAGAACAAGGTCATCGTGCCGGATGTGCTGGTGCAGTCGCACATGGCGTCCCTCGCCCTCTGCTTCTACACGGGCCAGCAGTTCCCGGGGGAGTATAAGAACCATATCTTCGCCGCCGAGCACGGCTCCTGGAACCGCACGCGGCGCACCGGCTACAAGGTCATTCGTGTGCCGGTCGAGAAGGGGCGGGCGCCCGGCTACTATGAGGACTTCCTGACCGGGTTCGTAACCCCGGAGGGTGATGTCTGGGGCCGCCCGGTGGGTGTTGCAGTAGCGAAGGATGGCTCCCTGCTTGTGACCGACGACGGCTCTAACACCGTCTGGCGCGTCGCCTACAAGGGCAAGTAGTCCCCCCAAAGCCTCCGAACTAAAAACACCGGCAACCTGGCAAATCAACGAGGAACCACACGGTCGGGCGCGGAAATCTCCTTACGAGATGTCCCGCCCGGCCGATCCTTTGCTGCCCCTGCTAAAGAGCGTCCCGCTGTTCGCCCGCCTGAACGACGAGACGCTGGCGCTGGTGGCCGCGCGCTGCCGCCGCCGCACCTTCCCGCCCCGGCAGGCGCTGTTTCACCAGGGCGATCCCGGCCACACCCTCTACGTCCTCCTCGAAGGCAGTATCGACATTCAGAGTGTCGCCCCGGACACAGGCGAGCCCGTGCACCAGGCCACACGCCGCGCCGGGGAGCACATCGGGGAGTTGTCGCTGCTGGACGGCGGGCCGCGCTCGGCGGACGCCGTGACCGGTCCGGAGCCCTGCGATGTCCTGATGCTGGATCGTGAGCCCTTCCTGACCCTGCTGGAGCGCGAACCCGCGGTCATGCGCGAGGTGATGGCGGCGCTCGCCGCCCGCCTGCGCGAGACGGTGGAGCAGACCACTGCCCGGCAGACCAGAGACGTGAAGGGCCGCCTGGCCGAGTACCTCCTGACCTGCGCCGATGCGCGCGGGGAGACGCTCCCCGGCGGACGCGTCCGGCTCCACCTGAACGAGACACGCGAGGCGGTCGCCGCGCGCATCGGGGCCAAGCGCGAAACCGTGAGCCGCGCCCTCTCTGCCTTCCACGACACGAAAGCCGCCCTGCGCGAGTCCCGCGACACCCTGCTGCTCGATCGCACTCGCCTGGAACGGCTCCGCTCCCTTTAGCCCTCCCCTCTATCCGCCATAGCGGAGCGTCGCATCACGTGTGCTCGTGACGGTGGTCACGGGCGCGGCGGCGCTCTCGGCTTACCCTGTTCGCATACCCGGGCACGCCCGGCGCGAAGGGGAGAGCCGATGCACGCTATTGCCATCATTGCAGCCCAGATCGACTTTGAGCAGGTAGAGCGTGAAGCCATACGCCGCGCCGAGGCCGCGGGCTACTTCCCCGCCCAGTTCCAGCGCCCCGTCGATTGGGCGCAGGTGGTCGCCTGGGCGGAGTATGTCCGGCATCCGGAGTTTGCGTGGCGCACGGCCGGCCCCTACGACCGTGACGCCATCGTGGTGGGCCCTGGCCCCGACGGACGCCTCGCCATCCACGCGGGCCAGCACCGCCTCCTCGGCGGCCTGCTGGGCGACCGGCCCGTTCCACGCGAGGCGATCTGCTTCCTGACCGTGGAGGACCGGACGCGCGGCTGGCGGGAGGACGCCCCGGATCTGGACACCGCGTTAAAGGATGTTTTCGCGGGGGCTATCGGACGGGGGTAAGATGTCGCCATGGAAGACCCACGCATCGTTCGCATCGAATGGGGGCGACTGGAGGGGCTGCGCCCGCGCCCGGCGGGCGCCAACGCCCGCCTGGGGGAGCACGGCAGGGGCGTTCCCCTGCCCCTCATCCGACTCACCACGGAGGACGGCGCCACCGGCTTCGGGCGGGGCGGCATTTCCCCCGAGGTCGCGGTAAACCTCCTGGGCGCTCGCCTGAGCGGGCTGTTCCCGGCGGAGGAAGACGGCATTGCGGCGGCCGCGCTCCCGGTGGAGTTCGCTCTGTGGGACCTGGCAGGACGCCGGGCGGGCCGACCCGTGTATGCCCTGCTGGCCGAACGCGCCGGAGCGGGCCTCCCCTCCTCTCCCCCGCCGCTGCGTGTGCCGTGCTACGACACGTCGCTCTACTTCGACGACCTGCACCTGCCCACGACGGGAGAGGCAGCGGCACACATCGCGGCCGAGGCGTACGAAGGCTTTGCGGCGGGACATCGCGCCTTCAAGATCAAGGTTGGACGCGGAGCGCGGCACTTACCTCTGGAGGAGGGCACGCAGCGGGATATCGCTATCGTCCGGGCGGTGCGCGAGGCGGTCGGCCCCGACTGCCCCCTGATGCTGGACGCGAACAACGGCTATAACCTGAACCTGACGAAGCGCGTGCTGGAGGAGACGGCGGACTGCGGCGTGTTCTGGATCGAGGAGGCGTTCCACGAGGACCCGGTGCTGTACCGCGACCTGAAGGGGTGGCTGGCCGAACGGGAGTTGCCGGTACTGATCGCGGACGGAGAGGGGCAGGCGTCCCCCACCCTCCTGCAATGGGCACGGGAGGGCCTGGTGGACGTGATCCAGTACGATATCTTCGGCCACGGCCTGACCGGCTGGCTGCGGACCGGCCGCCAGCTAGACGAATGGGGCGTGCGCTCCGCTCCGCACCACTACGGCGGCCATATCGGCAACTACGCCACCCCACACCTCGCCGCTGCCCTGCGTGGCTTCACATTCGTGGAGTGGGACGAGACAGCGACGCCCGGCCTGGACGCCTCCGCCTACCGGGTGGAGGAGGGCCATGTCGTCGTGCCCGACGCTCCAGGCTTCGGGCTGTCGTTGGACGAAGCCGCCTTTCGCCACGCTGTCGCCGAGAACGGCGGCGAACAGCGGCTCTGAACCGGGCAGAGTGCTCTCAGTCGGCCGCAACGGGGCGGCGGAAGACGGCGCGGACGCCGGGGTAGAGGTAGGCGACCCAGCGACCCTGCGGTTCGCCGAGAACGCCCAGGGCGGTGGAAAGGGAGTCCGAAGTCAGACCGTCCGGCGCGATAACCGTGACCGCAACGCGAGACGTCAGGCCCAGGCCGGTGCGCGGGTCCACGACGTGGGAGTAGCGCACGCCGCCGATCTCCACAAACTGCTCGGTGTCGCCGGAGGTGGAGATAGCGCCGTTCACCAGCACGCGGGTCTCCCCGCCCCCGGCGTCCACCCGCCAGCCGTCCGCGCCGGGTGGCGGGCCGCTGACCACGATATCTCCCCCCGCCTCCACCAGCGCCCGGTCCACGCCGTGCGCCCGCAGCGCCTTCTGCGCCTCGTCGCAGGCGAAGCCCTTGGCGATGCCGCCGAGGTCAAGCTGCATCCCCGGCGTTTCCAGCGCGACCGTCCGCTTCTCCGGGTCCAGGCGGACCTTGCGCCACCCGACGCGCGCCTTCGCCTCCGCGAGGGCGGGGGCATCGGGCAGGCGGGCGGTCTTGCGGGCGACGCGCCACAGGCGCACCAGCGGCCCCACAGTAACATCGAACGCCCCATCGCTCAGGCGGGCGAGGCGCTGTGCCCGCTCCAGCACGCGCCACAGGTCGTCGCTCACCGGTTGGGGCCCCTGCCCCGCGTTCGCGCACAGGCGCATCAGCTCGCTGGTCGGCCGGTAGTCGCTCATGACGTCTTCCAGAGCGGCGAACCGATCAAAGGCGGCGCGGCAGGCGGTGCGGGCGGTCGCCTCGCTCGGCGCGTAGACCGTCAGGCGGACGGGCACTCCCATGTGGACTTCGGTAAACTGAAAGCGCGCAAGTGCTTGAGCGGCGGGACGCGTGCTCGCCGATGCAAACGAGGAAATCCCGGTCAGAGAGGGGAACAGAAGCGCTGTGACGAGAAGCGCCTTGAGAGTTCGACGTCGTGTGACGCAGGTCGCACTGCTGGTGCCGGCCATCGGCCTGATTGTACCACTTGCCGCGGGGGCGCAGGCGGGAGCGCAGCAGGCTGCCAAGCCCGCCACACCGGCTGCCGCGAAGCAGGCTGCCAAGCAGGCCGCAAAGCCCGCACCATACGTAGAAAAGATTCCCGGCTCCCTCGTAACGTTCGAGATGATCCCGATTCCGGCCCCGCCGGGCGGCAAGCCGTTTTACATCGCCAAGACCGAGACGACCTGGGACGCCTACGATGTGTTCGCCTTCCGCCTGGATCTGCCGCGTGAGCAGATGGCGGCGGATGTGGACGCCAAATCGCGCCCGTCCAAGCCCTACGGCGCACCGGACCGGGGGTTCGGGCACCAGGGTTACCCCGCGGGCAGCATCACGTTCCAGGCGGCGGAGGCGTACTGCGCCTGGCTGTCGAAGAAGACCGGGAAGAAGTACCGCCTGCCCACGGAAGCCGAATGGGAGTGGGCCTGTGCCGCCGGAGCCGACGCGACGAAGCCGCTCGCGAAGGCAGACCTGGAGAAGGCCGCGTGGTACTTCGACACGACCGAGGACAAGACCATGGGCGTGGCGACCAAGGCGCCGAACGCCTGGGGCATCCATGACATGCTCGGCAATGTGCAGGAGTGGGTGACCACGGGGCCGGGGAAGCCACCGGTGGTCAAGGGCGGATCGTACCAGAGCAAAGCGGCGGACCTGACGCCGAAGGCGCGCCTGCCCTACCAGGCCGCATGGCAGGAGTCGGACGCACAGGAACCGAAGTCGAAGTGGTGGCTCTCCGATGGCCCGCAGGTGGGCTTTCGGGTGGTCTGCGAGATGTGATCCAGGAAGGAAGCAACGGTAATGGCTGACGACAAGACGACGGTAGAATCCACGCTGTCGCGGCGTGCGTTTCTCCAGCGCTCCGCTGTGACGGCCACCGGCACGGCGGCGCTGCTCGCGGGCGGCAACTATGCCTTCGCGGCTCAGGGGTCGGAGACGCTGCGCGTCGGAGTGATCGGCTGTGGTGGGCGCGGTAGCGGCGCGGCACAGAATATCCTGGAGGCCGACCCGGCGGTCCAGATCGTCGCCCTCGGCGACCTCTTCGAGGACCGGGTTACGGGTTGCCGCAGCATGCTGGAGCAGAAGTTCCCGAACCGGGTGAAGCTCAACAATGACCGTTGCTTCTCGGGCTTCGACGCTTACCAGAAGGTGCTGGCAACCGACGCCCAGATTGTTATCCTGGCAACGCCCCCGGGCTTCCGCCCGGCCCACCTGACCGCGGCTATCGACGCGGGCAAGCACGTCTTCGCGGAGAAGCCCGTCGCGGTAGACCCGGCCGGCGTCCGTGCGGTGCTGGCGGCGGCGGAGAAGGCGACCCAGAAGAACCTGTCGATCGTGGCGGGGACCCAGCGGCGGCACGAGAACAAGTACGTGGAGACCATCAAGCGAATCCACGACGGCGCCATCGGCGAGATCACCGCGGCGCAGTGCTACTGGAACCAGGGTGGCCTGTGGATGCACCAGCGGCGCCCGGAGTGGTCGGACATGGAGTGGCAGGTGCGCAACTGGCTGTACTTCACCTGGCTCTCCGGCGACCACATCGTGGAGCAGCACGTCCACAACATTGATGTCATTAACTGGGCGATGCAGTCCCACCCGATCAAGGCGCTCGGCATGGGCGGGCGGCAGGTGCGCACCGACCCGGCATACGGCCATATCTTCGACCACTTTACGGTGGAGTACGAGTACCCGAACGGCGCCCGCCTGCTCAGCATGTGCCGCCAGATCGACGGCACCGCCTCGCGCGTCGCGGAGCATGTGGTAGGAACGAAGGGTTCGTCGAACTGCGCCAGCAGCATCCGTGGCGCGCAGAACTACCGGTTCGAGGGGCAGAACCCGAACCCGTATGTTCAGGAGCATGTCGACCTGATCGCGGGCATCCGCGCCGGCAAGCCGCTGAACGAGGGCAAGCAGGTGGCGGAATCGACGCTCACGGCGATCATGGGCCGCCTCTCCGCCTACACCGGCCAGGAGATCACGTGGGACCAGGCGCTGGCCCTGCCCATCGACCTCATGCCGGAGAAGCTGCAAATGGGCGAACTGCCGGTGCCGCCGGTGGCAGTGCCGGGTCGCACCCGCCTCGAAGACTTTACCCGGGTGGCCTGAGTGAAGCCAAAGTTACCACGACGCCGCGTCCTGACGGCGGGGGCGGCGCTTGCTGCCCTCGCCCCGCTCGCCCGCCGCTCGGCGGGCGAGTCGGCCCCCACTGTCTCGATGCAGGGGGGCAATCCGCCGTTCAAGCTGAAGTACGCCCCGCACTTCGGCATGTTCCGCGCCCACGCGCCCGGTGGGCCGATCGAGGAGCTGAAGTTCATGCACGACATGGGCTTCCGCGCCATCGAGGACAACGGGATGAAGGGCCGCTCTCCCGAAGAGCAGGAGCGTATCGGCAAGGAGATGGCGCGTCTGGGCATGGAGATGGGCGTCTTCGTGGCCAGCGCGGGCTTCGGAAACACCGGGTACGCATCGGGTGAGCAGGCGACCCGGGAGCGCTTCCTGCAGGAGATACGCGACTCCGTGGAGGTAGCGAAGCGGGTAAACGCCCGCTGGGTCACGGTGGTGCCCGGTGAGCGCTTCCACCGCCTGGACTTCGACTTCCAGACCGCGAATGTGGTGGACCTGCTCAAGCGGGGCGCCGAGATCTGCGAGCCCGCCGGCCTGGTCATGGTGCTGGAGCCGCTGAACTTCCGGGACCACCCCAACATGTTCCTGACCCGCGTCCCGCAGGCATATCTCATCTGCAAGGCGGTCGGCAGCCCCTCCTGCAAGATACTCTTTGACATGTATCACCAGCAGATCACCGAGGGGAATATCATCCCCAACATCGACCAGGCGTGGGACGAGATCGCGTACTTCCAGCAAGGTGATAACCCGGGCCGCAAAGAGCCGACCACGGGCGAGATGAACTACCGGAACATCTTCCGGCATATCCACAACAAGAAGTTCACCGGCATCCTGGGTATGGAGCACGGAAACGCCCGGCCGGGCAAGGAGGGCGAGATCGCCCTTATCAAAGCCTACCGGGAGTGCGACGCCTTCACCACGTAGGTCCGGCCCCCCCAAAAAACCGCCGCTGCCCGCACAGGCGAGCAGCGGCGGTTTTTCTTTATCTAAGAACCACTAAATAATTACTAAATTTCTTGTCTAAAAGTATACTCCTGGGGTATAGTGGTGCGTAAATCGATTGCGAGAGCGTCCCGTTCTCTCTGTTTCTCCCGAGGAGGTGCTGATGTCTGAGTCTGTCGGTTTCCCGGTTTCCCTGCTCTCATTACTCCGATGTACCGGGGACGGCGGCGAACTCGCTCCGCCTGATGGGTATGGCCCGAACGGTATCATCCACGATGGCGTGACCCGCTGCCTCAGTTGCGGCGCCACGTTCCCGATCGTTGACGGAGTGCTGGATCTGCTGGCCGATTCCGCCCCGGAGGACGAGCTCAGCGATCACGAGCGGCAACTCCGTGACACCACGATGCCGATGGAGCGCGGAGTGCCGGGATGGAAGCCCGATTGGCGCGACACCGCCGAGTTCCACACGACGCTTGCTCGCCTGGGGGACATCTCCGGCAAGACGCTGCTGGAGTTGGGCTGCGGACCGGGCCTGTACACCCACCAGCTTGCCCAGAAGGTCAGCGCGATGATCGCCCTGGACTTCTCGTGGAAGGCGCTGCGCCGCAACAAGGCGAACCTGCCCTCCTCGATTCCTCCGGGCCGCGTCGGCTATGTCCGCGCCGATGTCAGCACCATCAAGCTGTGCCCGCGCGCCTTCGATGTCGCGCTCACCACGCTCTACTCGAACCTCCCCACCAAGGAGATCCGCCTCGCCTGCAACAGCGCCGTCCACGAGGGGCTCAAGCCGGGCGGCCTGTATCTGGTCAGCACCCACCACCAGGACATGCGCAAGCGGCTGCGGAAGTACCCGGTCTCCGGCCGGTACACCGAGGGAGGCATCTATTACATCAACTTCACCCGCAAGACGCTGGCCCAGGAGTTGACGGCGTTCTCCCAGGTCACCTTCTGCCCGGCCGTGGTGGAGCTCCCCCTGGTCCTCCGGATGCCCAGTTTCAAATTCAAAGAGTTCATGGCGCGGGCGACCGTCGGCCTCCCGGGCTTCAACGAGTACGGCACGATCCTGCTGGCGCAGGCCACCAAGTCCCGCGCCAGCGATGTCGCGACCGACACGGGCCGCCGAAGCGCCGCGGTCGGCGCGGCAACGGCCACGGCGGCAACGGCCCTCCTTCCACTCCTGGATACGCTTCCGATGTAAGCAACCAGGGAGCACGCTCCCATGCGTGTTTCCCCTCTGAAAAGTCTGCCCGGCTTCTGCGGTCCTGGGGAGCGCAGAAGCCGTGACATTCTATGTAATCAACGCCCCAACTAGCTTGCTGATTGCAGGGGAGCGTGATATACTCATTCCTGCGCGGGGCTATAGCTCAGTTGGGAGAGCGCTACATTCGCATTGTAGAGGTCAGGGGTTCGAGCCCCCTTAGCTCCATACAGTAGGATCGCGAAAGGCCGGAGACAGGTTACCTGTTTCCGGCCTTTCGGCGTTACTGAGTGCCATAAAGGTCACAGAGAAGGAGACACGGGACGTTCCATTCGGGTAAGTACAGGTCGAGGAGTACCCCGAATGCAGCAGACACCCACGACTGCGGCCCGGAGGCTGCATAGCGGCAGCGGCGGCGTCAGTATCGGCCCCTACGGCCTCATCTGCCCTCTCAACGGCGCGGCGGACGCCCCGCCTGCCGTTTTTGAAGCGGTGGACGGCCGCAGCGGGCGCGTGGTGCGGCTCGCGACCGTGGCAGGGACGCACCTCTCCAAACCCCAGCTCGAACAGTGGCTTGCGGGGCTGAATCGGGATCGGCAGCGTCTCACGCTGCTGGGGGATACGTCCCTGGTTCGTATTCGCGACGCGGGCGTGGCGCCGGGAGTGGCCGGGCCGCAAGGCTTCGTGGTTACCGATGCGCTGGACGGAGAGACGCTGGCAGCACGGCTGGAGCGGGACGGCCCGCTGTCCCTGCCGGAGGCGTCCGCTATCCTCCGCTCCCTGGCGAATGCGCTGGACGCCCTGCACGGCGCACAGATCGTCCACGGGAACGTCCGTCCGGAGAGCGTCCTGCTGCCACGCACCGGAAAGGCGCTGCTCACCGACTTCGGCTTCCTTCCTCTGCTGCCTGTTCCCCCGCAAACTTCGCTTTCGGACATCCAGTCGCTCGCCGCGCTCTTCCACGGAATGCTCGGGGGAACGCCACACGATGCCCCAGAACGGCTCCTGGAGGTGCTGGAGCGCGCGTTCGATGCCAATCCCGCCCGCCGCTTCCTCTCCGCCTCGGCGCTCGCCGATGCCGTGGAAGACGCCGTGGAGGAGGGCCTGCGGATACGCGTGTTCCCGGTGTCCGGGTGGTCGGGCGGCCAGGTCGCTCGCTCTGCCGACAGCCTGCTGGGCGCGGAGCAAAGCCGCCCAGGCGACGTTCCGAGCGCCCCCCCACCGGCGGCGCCCACTTCGGAGCCTCATCCTGCCCGCCGCGGCGGCAGGAAGGGCTTTGTCCTGACCCTCCCCCTTGTCACGATTGCCAGCGCCGGGCTTCTGTTCCTGGGGGTCGTTCTCACGGACGCGGCGCTGCGGCGAGAGGGTCCGGCGAATACCGACGTCGCCCTCCCACCGGCGCCGGCCGCTGTCGGCGTCACGACACCGCCGACGCCGCCCCCTGGCCCCGGGGAAGAGACTGTCCCGGAAGCCGATGCGGAAGCCTCGGCCACGCAGGGAGTTTCGGCCGTGCCCACCCCGCGCCCGTCGTCCGCTGTGGTCTCGCGGATGGAGGTGACGGAGAAACAGCCGCAAGCCCGCGTCCCCTCCTCGCCGGCTGCGGTCACCGCTTCGCCACGACCACCGGCGAGCAAGCGCGTCGCGGCGGCGGCACCCGCGAAGCCGGTGCGCCGCCGCCCGGCGCCGCGCCCCACCCCGATCGTCATCCGTATCCACGGCAGCGGAGACGCCCCCGCAGCCCGGCCGGACGCCGAAAAACGGCCGCCCCGCTCCTCGGCCTCCGCTCCGCGGGACACGGACGAGGTAGAGACGGAGAACTTCTCCGCCGCCCCCGCAGAAGCAGTCGGCTTCAAGGGCGTGTGGCGGGGCACTCACAGTGGCAACCCCGCCCTCCTCGAAGTGCGGGAAGAGAACGCCGAAGGGGACCGGTTCACCGGTATCCTGACTGTGCGGACCCCAGAAGCCACGGTCCGTGTGGAGGTCCGGGGTCGTCTGGACGACGCAGGGGACGAGCCGCGCATCCTGCTGGAGGAAAAGCGTATCCTCGAAACCACCGCCGACCATGCGTGGGATTTGGGGAGCAATACGGGATACCTGAACGGGGCCGATGTCATGTCCGGGACGGGCCAGGACCGCCAGGGGCGACGGTACACCTGGCGGCTGCAACGCGCTTCTTGAGGGGTGGCGCGGGCGGGTGGTTCTGCCGACATATACGGTGGAGTTACCGCCCTCTATGCTTCCACCCACCGATACCCCCCGTGATCGACAGGACACCCGCAACGCCCTCCTGCTGGGCGGCGGGGTCCTGCTTGTCTACCTTCTGTGTCTCTGCCCGACCGTTTACCTGGGCGACTCGGGCGAGATATCTACCGCCATTGCGGTGAACGGAATCATCCACCCGCCGGGCTATCCCCTTTTCGGACTGCTGGGCCGGATGTTCCTGGCGCTGGTCCCCGTCGGCGAGGTGGCGTTCCGCCTCGGCTGCCTTGTGGCGACCGCGGCGGCGGGCACGGTTGCGACGCTGTACCTGCTCCTGCGTGAAGCCGGGGTGAGCCGTGGGCCGTCCCTTTCGGCTGCGCTAGTCTTTGCGTTCGGGTACACATTCTGGAGTCAGGCGGTTCGGGTAGAGGTCTACAGCCTGCACGCCCTGTTTACCGCACTGATGCTGCTGGGCGCGCTGACCTATCGGCGTACCGGCCGCCGGCGCGACCTGCTCGTCGCGTCGCTTGCCCTCGCGTGCGGGATCGGGCACCACCTGACCATCGTCCTGCTGGTTCCGACCGCCCTGCTGCTCTGCGGTCCCCGGCTCTGGCGCGACCCGGGCTTGGGGGCGCGCCTGCCGCTGCTGGCACTCCCCGTGCTGCTCGGCCCGGCCTGGTATAGCCTGCTTGCGCTGTGGGCGAGCGCAGAGCCGCTACAGAACTGGTCGCGGCCCACAACCCTCCCCTGGCTCCTCGCCCACGCCACGGCGCGCGTCTACCGGGGCCTCCTCGTCGGGCCGTCAGTTGCGTCTGTTGTCGCCACGGCGAAGCTGATCCTGGATGCCTTCCCCTTTGGCATCGTCCTCCTGGTAGCGGCCGGGGCGATTGCGCTCTGGCGCCGGACGCGGGTGCTGGTGGCCGCGTCGCTGCTGGGGATGGCGCTCGTATTCGTTTACGCCGCCTCTTACCGGATCGACGACATCGCCCCCTACCTGATCCCGGCCTGGCTGCTGGCGGCGCTCCTGCTCGGCACGGCGCTGGACGCCGCACACGCAGCGGCGCGGCGGCACGGACAGGGCCTTATCCTGGCATCCGTCCTGCTCGTCGTTCTGCCGATGGCGCAGATCGTCCGCAACCTCCCTGCGTGCAACCTGCGCAACTACGTCTATATCCGGGAGTTCGCCCGCCAGAAGCTGGAGCACTGTGACACCAACGCCGCCCTCATGGTGCAGGGCGACCAGGACGTCTTCCCCGTGCTATACGCCCAGCAGGTGCTGGGTATCCGGCCGGATGTACTGGTGATCGACCGGGGCATGGTCAACGCCATGTTCAACTACTTCGGCAAGGGCGACGACAGCCTCTGGTACCTGCACGACCTCAAGAAGCGCGGCGCGCCCCTCACGATCCCGGAGGTGAAGACCGAACAGGACGCCGACCGGTACGCACACGATGCACTCCTGATTGACCTCCTTCAGGAGTTAAAGCGCCAGGGCCGTCCCCTGTTCACGCGGTTCACGGTGGCCAAGGAGGCGGATGTGCAGCGCGGCCTGGATCGGGCGAACGTGATGCGCTGGATGCACGAGACGCACTACCCCCTGGGACAGGGGCTTGTGGTGAAGCTATCCCCGCGCGAGGCGCCGGACCCGCTGTCGGTCACGCTCGCCCGAAACCGCGAAATATGGGCGAACACGGACCTACCCGACCTGGAGCGGATTCGCCTGGACCAGGAGATGGACGGCACCGCCCTGCTCGACCAGTATGCCTCGATGCTGATGAACTACGGCGACCTGTATGTGCTGGCCGGCGACCCGGCGGCCGCCGCCCAGGTCTACACCGTGGTGGAGGAGTGGTTGGTGGGAACTTCCTTCGCCGAACGGGCACGGGAAAAGAAGGCGGCTCTGGGCGCAAAAAAACATGAGCGTGCGGAAAAGAAATCCGGCACGATACAATGATACTATCCGCTCCTTTTCTTGCGCAGAAAAGCTGACGAAGGAAGAAGGAATTCGTGGCGGAGCCGCGAAACCTATGGCACCTTCCCTCTTCCCGCCAGCGTCGGCATGAGAATTGCATACCACTTTTTAACAGGATTACAAGACCTAGCGGAGATCACCTGCTCAGGACGATTCTTGCGAACGGCCCGGCGTTGACGGCTCGCCTACCCCGACGGCGGCAATCCGGGCGTCGATGCACATTCACACAGCGCACATGCGCCTGCGACGGCACCTACGTGCCCCGGCGTTGTGCTCCCAGCGGTTCTAGGGTTTGAGGTTGCACGCAGTCGTGGAATACTGGTTACGCCCGGTCGTCATGCCCTCCGTTTTCCCTATACGCGGAGCGCTTGACACCGTAAGCCAGACAGCTTAGACTGCGGGGTTCCATGCGTGGAAGGAGCGTCCATGGCAGTAACGGCAGCAAATGGCGAGCAGAAGTCGGTGCGGAAAGCATCTTCCGACGACTGGGCCGGAGAGGGTCCGCCCCCTCTGGCCGAACTCCGGACGGATGACCTGCAATCCTACATCAACCGGCTGACTCGCTGCAGCCTGCTCACCCCGGATCAGGAGATCCGCCTCGCCTATAAGATTGCAGAGGGCGGGTCGGAGGGCGCGAAGGCAAAGACGCGCCTGGTAGAGTCGAACATGCGCCTGGTGGTGTCTATCGCCAAGGCGTACCGCTCCTCCGGCATCCCCTTCGAAGATCTGATTCAGGAGGGGGCGATCGGCCTTATGACCGCCGCAGAGCGGTTTGACCCCAAGCGCGGCTACCGCTTTTCTACGTACGCCACCCAGTGGATACGGCAGGCCATCGGGCGCGCCGTTGACAACAAGGCGAAGTCCATCCGCCTCCCTGCCCACGTCTCCGAGTCCCTGCGCAAGCTGGACAAAGCCCGCTCCGAGATGCGCCGCGAACTGGGCGAGGAGCCCACCACCGACCAACTCTCCCAGAAGACAGGCATCTCGCCGCGCAAGGTGACGGCCCTGCTCAACACCACCCAGGAGCCGATCTCGCTGGATATGCCCGTGGGCGACGAGGAGAACACGAATCTCGGCTCCCTGCTCTACGACCGCACCTCGCCCGACCCGCAAGAAGAGCTGGTCGATACGGAGATGCGCGACGAGATCGACTCGATTCTGGCGACGCTGGACGAGCGCGAGCGGCTTATCATGCGTAAGCGCTTCGGCTTTGACGGCGAGGACACCTATGTCCTGCAGCAGATCGGGGAGGAGCTGAATATCTCACGCGAGCGCGTCCGCCAGATCGAGGCCCAGGCGCTCCGCAAGCTGCGCTCGGCCGCCCGCAAGCGGCGCCTGCGCGACTACCTGCAGAGCTAGTCCGCTTCGGGAACGACGCGCGCGGCGGTGACGGGTTCGCCCGACACCCCGGCGGGAAGGCGCCGCACCAGCAGAAGGCAGGCGTCGTCCTGTAGCCTTTCGCCCGGGGTGTGCGCCCGAGCCGCCGCGACTATCTCCTCCCCTGCCGCCCGCAACGCCGCCTCTGTCCCCCCCGGGCTCATTTCGTCCGTGTGCCGGCGTGCGAGGGCCTCCCGCGCCGCCGCCGTGACACCCTCCAAGCCGAAGAACTCACCGTTCCGGCGCGCCTCGGTCAGACCGTCCGTCAGCAGCAGCACCGTATCGCCCGGCTGCACCGTGTACCGCGCCACGGGATACTCGATGCCGGGCTCCACGCAGAGCGGGGGACCGCCCTCTAGAACGACCTCCGCAGCGCCGCCTGTGCCGTCTCCGCGCAGGATCATGGGCGGCTCGGAGCCGGCGCAGGCGAACACGGCCTCGCCGGTGGCGGGGTCGATTACCATCAGGGTGAGGACGATAAAGCCCGCCCCCCGCTCCTCGGCCTCGTCCAGCCGCCGCGCCGCGCACATCAGGTCGTTGAGGCGCTCTATCGCCGCTTGAACCACGGCAACCCGGGCGGGGTCGCCCGGGGGGGCTGTCGCGGTGGCCGCGGCGGCGGTATCGCGCACAACCGAGCGGAGGGCAAAGCGCGCCTCCGCCGTCCGCATGGCCGCGGCGAGTCCCTTGCCCGCCACATCGCCCACGACCAGAGCAACGCGGCCGTCTCCCACTGCGAAGAAGTCGTAGAAGTCGCCGCCGATGCGCGCCTCGTCCAGGGCAGACTGATAGACCGTCGCGACAGCGAGGCCAGCGAACTGGCGGGGCCGGGGCCGGATCAGGAGGGCGCGTTGCAGCGCCTCGGCGATCCGGTGTTCGTACTCCAGCGCTTCCGCCAGGCGCGCCTCGGTGGCCTTCTGCCGGGTTATGTCCATCACGAACGCTACCACTTCCCGGCTCCGCTCCTCCCCCACCGCCACGAAGCCCGCGAGCACCGGCACCCGGCTGCCGTCCGGGCGCAGGCACTCCTTCTCGTAGGAAGAGCAGGCCCCCTCCCGGAGCGCCTGTGCAACGCGCTCCCTGTCGAGGGCCGCGTACTCCGGGGCGGTCGCGTCATCCCACCGCAACCGCCCCGACTCCAGTTCCTTTCGCGCCCGCCCCACGATGCGCAGGTACTCGTCGTTCGCGGCCTGGATGCGCCCATCGGCATCGCCGTGCAGGATACCGATCAGGTCGGACTCCGCGAAGGCGCGGAGCCGTTCCTCACTCCGTCGCACGGCCGCCTCCGCCTCCACCCGCCCCGTGATATCGTGCGCCACCGTCAACACCGAATCCACGGCGCCGCTCTCCGGAGCGTGCTCGGGGGTAAAGCGGACCTGGTACCAGCGCTTCCGGCCCGGTTCGAACTCTATCACCAGTTCTTCCTGGGCTTCGGCTCCGCTCGCAAAGACGCGCTCCAGGGCACCTCGCAGTTGCCGCAGCGCCTCCGACTCCCCCCCGCTCGGGTCCCGCAGCACCGCAGTCAGTGTCCTGCCCACCAGTTTCTCGGCCTCCCTCCCCAGCAACGCCTCAACCGCCGGGTTGACGTACAGCAGGCGCAGGCTCCGGTCGAAGCGCGCTACGGGGGCGGGCGAGTGCTCTACCAGGGCGCGAAACTGCTCCTCCCGCTCCCGGGCCGTTTCGCGGGCCCAGCGGTGCTCGTGCGCCGCGAAGGTGATGATTAGAGCGCTGCCCAGAAAGAGGAGCAGTTGAAGAACCTTGCGGGGGTCTTGCAGCCGCCAGGAGCCCGGCGGCTCGGAGACCTGCCAGAGGAAGTAAAGACCGACGAGGAGCGCGGAGACGGCGGCTGCCCCCCGCCCTCCATACCAGGCGGCCAGGGCGACGGCCGGGAAGAAGGTGATAAACGGCACCTCCTCGCCGAAGATCGGGTTCAGGAGCGTGCGCAGCATGCAGGCCACCAGCGTTACGGCCAGCGCCACGCCGTAGGCCACCGCGAGGGACTTTATCCGCGCGGCGCGGGGCCGCGGCGGCGATGCAGAGAGGGGCGATGCGAAGTCACTCATCGGCAGGGCGGCTCCCGTGGATAATTATGACACAGGTCACCCTACACGGCGATGCCTGTGCTCCCGTTTCGGTACAATCAGAGCATGTGGCACGCCGCGCGCAAGTGGGCGCGCATCTTCACCGTCTTCGCACAGGACGCCCTCGCCTACCGCGCTGTCGCCGTCATCTGGATCCTCACGGACACCATCCCCACGCTCGTCATGCCGCTGATCTGGCAGGCATCGTACAATGGCCGCGCGACCATTGGGGGCTTCACCCCCGGTGATATGACCGCCTACTATCTCCTTGTCCTCGGCATCACCAACATGGTGCAGTGCCACGTGATGTGGGAGATCGCGACGGACATCAAGGAAGGGCGCTTTTCGGCGTACCTGATGCGCCCCTTTTCGTACATCGCGATGAGTTACCTGGGGTTCCTGGCCTGGCGGATAATGCGCACCCTGCTGTTTGTGCCCATCTTCCTCGTGGTCGCCTTTCTGTACCGCGGGACGCTCCGCTGGGAGGATGTCCAACTCGGGTGGCCGTTCCTGCTTGCGCTCTTTGGCGGACATCTGGTCTCGTTCTTCATCACCTACCCGTTCGGGCTGCTGGCGCTGTACTTCGTAGAGACCCGCTCGCTCTTTAACTTCTGGTACATCCCGGTCATGATCTTCAACGGCCAGATCGCCCCCCTCACTCTGTTCCCGCCGGCCCTGCGCGCAGTGGCCGAGTGGGTGCCGTTCCGCTACACCATCGCGTTTCCGGCCGAGGTACTGATGGGGCGCCTTCCGCCGGATCAGGTGTGGCGCGGACTCGGCATGCAGGTCTTGTGGATCGTTCTGGGATACGCGGCGGGCGTGGCGCTCTGGCGCCGCGGCCTCAAGCGGTTCACGGGGGTCGGCTTGTGACGCATCCGCGGCGCTACCTGCGCCTTTACCGGGTCTTCGCGCGCAACAACGTGGTGCGCGAGATGGAGTTCCGGGGCAACTTCTGGGCCAAGCTGCTGACGAGCGTCGGCTGGGTCGCGGCCTTCGCGGCCATCGTCAAGCTCATCTTCGCCAACACGACCGCGGTCGCGGGCTGGACCGAAGGGGAGCTGTTCCTGCTGTTTGGCACCTTCCTGCTCGTGCGCTCGCTCATGGATATGCTGTTCACCCAGAGTCTCGGGAAGATTCCGGAGCTGGTGCGCATGGGAACGATGGACTTCGTGCTGACCAAGCCCGTCTCGTCGCAGTTCTACGTTTCCGCGCGCTACCTCTCCCTGGACGAGGCCGGGACGTTCCTGGCGGCGTGGCTGGTCCTGGGCTATGCGTGGTCGCTGCTGCGCCTGCCGCTGACCGCGGCGCAGGTCGGCGCGTGGCTCTTCCTGGTTGCCTGCGGGCTGGCGATCCTCTACGCCATCAACATGCTGCTCATGACGCTGGCCTTCTGGCTGGTGCGCATCGACAACCTGAGCGCCCTCACCGACACCATTGTATTCGTCGCCCGCTATCCCCCGGATATCTTCCCGCGCTACCTGGCGTTTGCGGTCACCTACCTGCTCCCGCTGGCGTTTGTGGCTGCCATCCCTACGGGCGCGCTGAAAGAGGGCGTTCATGCGGCAACGCTGTGCATTGCTACGGGTATGGCTGCCCTCTTCCTGTTTGTGACCTCCCTCTTCTGGCGATACGCCACCCGCTCCTACACCTCGGCCAGTTCCTGAACCGCCCGGCGCGGCAAGCGGGCAGGCGCGCGCCGGGTGGGGCGTCTTGCACTCCGGTCCGCTTGTCGGGTAGCATTCATTGGACGGATGCCTGTTTGCGCCGCCCATGGAGGCAAAAGACAATGGCCGGGACAAACCCGTATATCGATACACCCACCTACGAAAAGCCGAAGACGAAATATCAGATAACTATCCTCTATGAAGGGGAGCCACACGTCATCACGGTAGACCCCGAGCGCATCCCCTATGAGCGCAGCGGTCTGCCGGGTTCCATTCTCGACATCTGCGAGGGACACGAGATCCCGCTGGAGCACACCTGCGGCGGCGTCTGCGCCTGCTCGACCTGCCACGTGATCGTCAAAGAGGGCCTGGACTCGTGCAACGAGGCGACGGATGACGAACTGGACCAGTTGGAGGAGGCGCCGGGCCTCACGATCAAGTCTCGCCTGGGCTGCCAGTGCGTCCCGAACGGCACGCAGAACGTGGTGGTGGAGATTCCGAGTTGGAACCGCAACGCCGTGAAGGAAACGCCGCATTGACCGTTCCTTCCGTGCCCGCAGAGCCCTCCCTCCCCCGGAGCACCGGGAGTGGGGGGGTAGCGCCGATGACCGCCACGGTCACTGACGCGCGGCTGTTGAGCCGTCATGTGCGGGAGCTGACCCTTGTGGCCAACGCCCCGGTGGACTTCGCGCCCGGCCAGTGGCTCTCGCTGCACCTGCCGGTCGGCGACCGGCCGCCGCTGGTGCGGGCCTACTCGCTGGCGTCGCCCCCGTCGGAAGAGGGCCGCACCCTCACCCTCTGCTTCGACCGTGTGGAGGGTGGGCTCGGCTCCGGATGGCTGTGGAACGCCGAACCGGGGGCGTCTCTGCCCTTCACCGGGCCGCTCGGCAACTTCGTACTGCCGCCTGGGGACGGCGCGCTGCTGGTCCTCCTGGCCCGCTACACCGGCATCGTTCCCTTCCGTGCCATGCTCCAGGCTATAGACCGGGGACTCGCGCCAAAGCGCCGGGTGCATCTGGTCTACGGCGCCCCCTCCGCGGAGGAGCAGGTCTACCACGACGAACTTTCGGAACTGGCCGCCCGCTCCGAGGACTGGCTGGAGTATCACCCCCTTCTGCTGGACGCCGGGCAGGACGAAATCGCCCTGCTGACCGAAAGGGCGGAGGCGTGGCTCCCGTTTACCGCAATGGCCTGCGGCGTGCGAGAGTTCACGAAGCCCGTGCGCGATCTGCTCATGGAGCGCTTTGGCTTCGAGCGCCGCGCGGTCAAGGTCGAGAACTACAACGGCCCCACCGCACGGTAGGCCGCGCCAGGCAGCCCCGTACGTCGCTGCTATCGCCGCGGGCAGCGTGGCCGTGCTGGATCTGGCGAAGGGAAAGTTCGCGCCTCAGCTACCCCGCCGGAGGCGGCGTGTCCTCCTTCAGGAACTCCAGCACAAGGCGGTTGAAGGTGCGGGGATGGTCCCACATCAGCACATGCCCCGCCCCCTCAATCAGCTCGAAGCGGGCGTTCGGAATCAACTCCTCCATCGCCTTCCCCGCCGCTACCGGCACCAGATTGTCCCGCTCTCCCCAGATAAGCAGGGTCGGCGCGGTGATCTTCTGCGCGAGTTCGGTGGTGTCCTTGCTCAGAATATCCAGGGTGGAGAGGAACAGATTCAGCGGCCCGGCGCGCAGGGCGTCCATCGCCAGGGTCGGGAGGAAGTCCAGTGGGGCGTAGTGGCCGGCTACCGGCAGGCGCATCGCCATCCGTACCACGTCCGAGCGCACCAGACCGCTCGCCGCTGCCAGGACCAATTTCTCCACCCGCTCCGGGTGCTGCGCGGCGAGGTAGGTGCAGATCTGGCCGCCCATGGAGTGCCCCAGAACGTTTGCCCGGCCGGTGGGCAGAGTGCTGATGAACTGCGCCAGCGCCTCCGCGGCCGTCTCCAGTCGCGTCGGCCGCAGCGCCCGGTTGACGCCGTACCCTACCAGTTCGATGATGTGGCAGGCGTACGACTGGGCCAGCACGGGCAGATTGTGCCGCCACCAGCGGCCCGAGCCGGACAGACCGTGCACGAGCAACAGAGGTTCGCCCTCCCCTTCGACGGTGTAGACGATCTTGTTTCGACCGGAGCCGAAGACGGCGTGCTCTTTCTGTTCTGTTTTTCTGGCGGAGCGCAGGAACATACCATAGCCTCTACTGCTTAAGTATGCCCGTTTCCGCGCCGCCTGTCACGAGACCGGGGCCCTACCCGAAAGCAAAAAGCGGGGCGGGCACTATAGAAGTGCCCGCCCCGCCCGCTTCTACCGTGAAAGGGAGACTACATCATGCGCGTCGCACCGCCGGGGCCCGCCTGGGCCGACTGGCGGAACGGCAGGCCCATCTGCTGCAGCAGGTAGCGGGCCTCCTCGTCGTTGTTCGCGGTGGTGACGATGATGATGTCCATACCCCGGATCTTGTCGATCTTGTCGTAGTCGATCTCGGGGAAGACGAGCTGCTCCTTCATGCCCATGGCGAAGTTGCCGCGCCCGTCGAACGAGTTCGGGTTGATGCCCTGGAAGTCACGCACGCGGGGGAGCGTGATGTTGAACAGGCGGTCCAAGAACTCGTACATCTTCGCGCCGCGCAGGGTCACCTTGGCGCCGATGCGCGCGCCGGCACGCAGACGGAAGTTCGCGATGGACTTCTTCGCCACGGTGACGACCGGCTTCTGGCCGGTGATGGTCTGCAGGTCGCGGATGGCATTGTCCAGCAGCTTGGGGTCGCCGCCGGTCTGCCCCGCCTGCCCCACTCCCATGTTGACGACGACCTTCTCGATCTTCGGCACCTGCATGGGGTTGGTGTAGTTGAACTGCTTCATCTGCGCCGGAATGACGGTCTTCTGGTAGTATTCCTTCAGGCGCGGGGTATAGGCGGCGGGGCCGCTTCCGTTCTCGTTTGCCACGGTTTATTTCCTTCCCTTCGGTTTCCGACCGAAGGCTCGTTCCGGGCGGGGAAAGCCCGCCCGGCGGTGAGGGTATTCCTCGGTTCTACTTCTTCTCGGGCTCGGGGATGGGCTGGCCGCCCTTCACCGCGATCCGGGTCTTCGTGCCGTCCTCGTTGATCTGGATGCGCACGCGGGTCGGCTGACCGTCCGCATTCACCAGAGCCACCTTGGAGACGGCAATCGGCAGCGCCACTTCGATGCGCCCGCCCTGGGGGTTCGGGTTCATCGGGGTCGGGGTGCCCTTGATGTGCTTGATGGCCCGGTTCAGCGGGCGCGGACCCAGGTCGTTGCCGTCCTTGTCCTTGCGCGGCGTGTCGTCCATGACCACCACCTTGCCCTCGGTGGGCAGGACGCGGGTGACGGTGCCGATCTGGCCCTTGTCCTTCCCGCTGATGATCATCACACGGTCGCCCGTCTTGATACGGATCTTCCCCGCGTAGGGGATGGGCGTTTTACGCATCTTACAACACCTCCGGGGCGAGCGAGATGATCTTCATGCCGCCCGAAACGTTGGACTCCCGCAGTTCGCGGGCGACGGGGCCGAAGACGCGCGTCCCGCGCGGCTCGCGGTTGTTGTTCAGGACCACGGCGGCGTTCTCGTCGAAGCGCAGGGTCGAGCCATCCGCCCGCTTGATGGGCTGCTTGGTGCGGACGATGACCGCCTTGACCACGTCGCCCTTCTTGACGTTGGCGCCCGGCGTCGCGGACTTCACCGCGGCGACGATCACGTCGCCCACGTGCCCGACGCGCGTGGTGCTCCCCTTGAGGATGCGGATGCAGAGCAGGGTCCGCGCCCCGGAGTTGTCGGCCGCCTTGAGGCGGGTGTACTGCTGAATCATTTCCTTCTCCTAACGACGCAGCGCCCGCCGGTTGGCCGGGCGCCCGACGCTTATCGCCGCCGACTATCCGCCGGCACGGGCGACGCACACTTGCGCCCCTCCCCGCGCGGGTATCGCGGGGAGGGGCCGGGGGGTGAGGCTCCCCTTCTTCTGCGGGCGATGACTTCGCCGTGTGGCGACTACTTCGCCGTGTGGCGACTACTTCGCCGTGTGGCGACTACTTCGCCTTCTCAACCACGCGCACGAGGCGCCAGCGCTTTTCGCGCGAGAGCGGGCGGCACTCCATGATCTCCACGGTGTCGCCGATACCGCACTCGTTGTTCTCGTCGTGCGCCTTGAACGCCTTGCTGCGCTTCATGGTACGACCGTACAGCGGGTGCTGCTTGAGCGTCACCACGGTGACCACGATGGTCTTATCCATCTTGTCGGAGGTCACCAGTCCGCGCACCACGCGCCGCCGGCCGCGCGGCTCCGCCGTCTCTTCCGCGGCGGCTCCGGTAAGGGTCTCTTCGGCCATGTTACTTGGTCTCCTGCAGTTCCAGCTTGCGCAGGTAGGTGTGAATGCGCGCGATCGTCTTGCGCGACTTGGCGAGCGCCGCCGTGTCCTGCAACTGGCGCTTGCCCTGCGTGAAGCGCAGGGTCCAGAGCGCCTTCTTCTCGGCATCCAGGCGCGCCAGCAGGCCGTCGCGGTCAAGGCCCGCGAACTCCTCGCGCTGGGCCTTTACCACCGCCGTGTATTTCTTATCGCCATCAGCCATGGCTGCTGTTCCTCGTTACTCTTTCTCACCCGCGGTGGCCGCCGGGGTGGTCTCAGCCGCCCCCTCGTCCTCCGGGTTCAGGGCCGCGAGCATGGTCGCGGAACGGGCCGCTGCCGCCTCCTGCTCACGCCGGGTGATGAACTTGGTGGCGATGGGCAGCTTGTGCGACGCCAGCCGCATGGCCTCCTTCGCCAGCTCCTCGGAGACGCCCGCCATCTCGAACAGGATGCGCCCCGGCTTGACCACCGCGACCCAGCCTTCCGGCGCGCCCTTACCCGAGCCCATGCGCGTTTCCGCGGGCTTCTTGGTGTAGCTCTTGTCCGGGAAGATGCGGATCCAGATCTTACCGCCGCGGCGGATCTTGCGGTTGATCGCGATACGAGCCGCTTCGATCTGGTTCGCCGTCATCCAGCACGACTCCAGCGCCTGCAGCGCGAAGTCGCCAAAGTCGATATTCGTTCCGCCGGACGCCTTGCCGCGGCGATGGCCGCGGTGCATGCGCCGGTGCTTTACACGCTTAGGTGATAGCAGAGGCATGGATTAACCCTCCCCTCCCGTAGTCGCGCCGCCGCCGGCGTTGGTGGCCTGATCGCCACCGCCACCGCCGCTGCCGCCGTCGCTGCTGCGGTCACGACCGCCGCCGCCGCCGCC
>Ga0065721_10049236_pt1 | contig 40843 bp, 21 predicted proteins | sample Mesricmetagenome_FD_59108 | JGI IMG/M metagenome (GOLD analysis project Ga0065721, IMG submission 59108) | Mesophilic microbial community from rice straw/compost enrichment Sample: eDNA_1 v2 (version 2) | ecosystem: Engineered > Solid waste > Grass > Composting > Bioreactor | place: USA: Davis... | reverse complement strand
TTCCCCTATAGGATAGATTGGATAGATTAGATAGGAGGAAACATCATGAATCGCGCCGTCATGAAAAAAACGATGTATTTCTTCGTGCTACCCGCGCTTATTTTCTACCTGCTGTTCTGGATTATCCCGATTCTTAAGCTGTTCCAATACAGCGTTACGGATTACAACGGTTACGTTCAATCGTTCAACTACATCGGCTTCGACAACTTCAAGACGCTCGCCCACGAAGAAATTCTCGGCGTTTCGATCAAGAACACGCTGCTTTACACGTTCATCAGCGTCATTCTCGGCAATATCATTGCCCTTGCTCTTGCCTTTCTCCTCAACGCGAATATTCGAGCGAAAGGTCTGTACCGGTCGGCGTTCTACATTCCTACTCTGTTTAGCGCCATCGTGGTCGGGTTCATCTGGAGCTACATCTACATGCCCGACGAAGGACTGATCGCCTCTCTCTTGAATAAGCTTGGCATTACCGGCATCGACACGAACTTCTTGGGAAGCTACGACAAGTCGTTGTACTCCATCATCGCGGTCGACATCTGGAAGAACATCGGAACGAGCACGATCATCTTCCTGGCGGGTCTGCAGACGGTTCCCCATGACCTGATCGAAGCGGGCAAAATCGACGGAGCGGGCCGCTGGAACCTCGTGCGCTACATCAAAATCCCGCTGCTAGCGACCTCCGTCACGATCAACGTCACGCTTAGCGTCATCAACGGCCTGAAGGCGTTCGACTACTCGTACATCATGACGAACGGCGGACCGGGCACGTCGACGAACACGCTGATCTTCGCGATCTACAAAATGGCGTTCACCGAGCAGCTCTTCGGCAAAGCCTCCGCCCTCGGCATTATCTCCTTCGCCATCATTATCGTCATTACGGCCGCGTTCGTCCTTACTCTGAATCGCAAGGAGGTATCCGCATGACCGGCACCGCAAGCCGCGCGCGCAGCGCTTTTACCCATCTTCTCATTATCCTCATCGCGTTCGTCAACCTGGCGCCGCTGCTCATCGTCGTATCGAGCTCCCTGCGGTCTCCGAGCAACATGACCAACCCGCTCAATTGGTTCAATGAATTTACTTTCGAGAGCTTCCGTTCCGCATTCAATCGCATGCATTTTCCGACCGCGCTGCTGAATAGCGTTATTCTGACGGGGGTCTCCGTTATCTTCGTTGTCCTTCTGGCGGCGATGGCCGCGTACCCGATGGCGCGTATCCGCAGCAAGACGAGCAAATTCCTCTACCTGTTCTTCCTGTCGGGACTCGTCGTGCCGGGCCAGATGGTGCTGATCCCGATCATTCAGATGATCAAGGACCTCGGTATCCCGATGAACCAATATACGCCGATCCTGATGTTCATTACGTGCAGCCTGCCGTTCTCGACGTTCCTCTATACGGGCTTCATCCGCAGCAGCGTGCCCGAGGAGATGGAGGAGGCGGCTCATCTGGACGGAGCGGGCTTGTTCCGCCGGTTCTGGATCATCGTGTTCCCTCTTATCCTGCCGGTGACCGTGTCCGTTGTCATCACGCAGGGCGTATGGATCTGGAACGATTACTTCTTCAACATGGTGTTCATCACGAAGGCGCTGGAATCGCCGATTCCGGTCGCGATGCTCGGCTTCCTCGGGGACCAGCAGAACCCGGCGCAGTGGAACGTCCTGTTCGCGGCTTGTATCCTGTGCGTGCTTCCGCTGCTGTTTGCGTTCCTGTTCCTTCAGAAATACTTTATCGGCGGCCTGACGGTCGGATCGGTCAAGGGGTAAAGGAGGCATGGGCGGCATGAATCAACCATTATCCATAGATAAGGCGTTCGTGGAAAAGGCGGAGCGCCTGATGCCGACGCTGCACGAGCGCCGCGTAGATGCGGTTCGCAGCATAGAGGTGGAGGCTGATCCGGCTTCGCTGCATGGGTGGAAGGTTCGAGAGACGGGATCGATCGAAGCTTTGCATCAGCGGGCATTGTCCAAGGGAGAGAGCTTCGTCGTCGACTTCGGCGATCATCAGGTCGGGTATTTGACGTTCAAGATCCGGTCGGAGGAGGCACGGGCAGACTCTCCGGTTCGACTGAAGCTGATCTTCGGCGAGATGCCCGTCGAGATTGGGGAGGACTTCGACACGTACGACGGTTGGCTCGACCGCTCCTGGCTGCAGGACGAGATCGTGAATCTCGATCTTGTGCCGGGAACGTACACGCTGCCTCGGCGATACAGCTTCCGGTACTTGAAGGTGGAGGTGCTGACTCCGGCCCGCAAGTTCAAGGTGGCGTTCGACGAGCTGTACGTGACGTCGGTCAGCTCGGCGGATTTGGCGGCGGTCCAGGCTCTGCCGGATAGCGTGCCGGAAGACCTGCGCGAGATCGACCGCATCGCGGTCCGCACGTTGCAGGATTGCATGCAGACCGTGTTCGAGGACGGTCCGAAGCGGGATCGCCGGCTCTGGATCGGCGACCTTCGCCTTCAGGCGCTCGTCAACTACGAGACGTTCCGCAACATGGAACTGGTCAAGCGCTGTCTGTATCTGTTCGCGGGCTTGCGGCTGCCGGGCGGCCAAGTGTGCGCCTGCGTGTACGAGAAGCCGGAGCCGTCGGCGGACGACATTTACCTGTACGACTACTCGCTGTTCTTTATCGCAACGCTGCACGATTATTATGAGGCTTCGCAGGACCGCGAAACTCTGGAAGAGCTGTGGCCGGTCGCCTTGGATCAGGTTCGGTTGGCGCTGGAACGGCTTGACGAGAGATGGATCGTCAAGGACGATCCATCGTGGTATTGCTTCACGGATTGGCACGACGAACTAAACAAGCAGGCATCCGCTCAGGCGGTACTGATCTACGGCATGAAGCGGGCGGTCGCGATCGCCGAGTGGCTCGGGGATGCGGAGGCTGTGCGAGCTCAGGGAAGATCGGAAGAGCAATCGGAACGAGCGGAAGGGTATCGCAGACAAGCGGAAGAGATTCGAGGTCACATCGAACGGGTGTCCGCGGCAGCACTGAAGCATCTCCGGAATCCGGAGACCGGCTTCTTCGAGAGCGGCGACGTTCGGCAATCTTCTTGGGCGTCGCAGATCTGGATGATTCTCGCGGGAGTGCTTACGCGCGATGAGAACGCGGCGCTGCTCGACCGGCTGTTCGAGGAGAACCCGGAAGTACGGCCGATGACGCCGTACATGTTCCATCATCTGATCGAAGCGCTGCTCGAATCGGGCCGCGCGGAGAAAGCGCTGGAGCAGATGCGCGCCTACTGGGGCGAGATGGCCCGCGACGGCGCCGATACGTTCTGGGAGGTATACAATCCTGCCGACAAGAACAACTCCCCGTATGGAAGCAACCTGATCAACAGCTACTGCCACGCCTGGAGCTGCACTCCGGCTTACTTTATTCGAAAGTACTTCGCTTGAAGGGCCGCCATTGGCCATCGTAAAAGCCCTTCTCCCATCCGTCATGGAGGGAGAAGGGCTCTTCGGCATCTAGTATTGGAATCGGTTGATCAGAGCTCGCAGCTCTTCGGACATCTTGGACAAAGACTCGGCGGAGGAGGAGATTTCCTCCATGGATGCCAGCTGCTCCTCGGAGGAAGCCGCGACCTGCTGAGAGGTTGCCGCGTTGCCCGTCGCGATGACGGCGAGCTCTTTGGCGCTTGCGGATACTTCCTGGATGCCCGCGGCGATCTGCTCCGCGATCGAGGAGATGTCCTCGATCTGGGGAGCGGTATCCTTCATGTCGGAGATGATCCGCTCGAACTTGCGGATCGTATCCTCCGAGAGGCGCAGCCCGCTCTCCACCTCGCCGGAAACTCTCGCCATCGTCGACACGGAGCTGTCCGTTCCTTGGCGGATCTCCGAGATCAAGCCGAATATCTTCTGGGCGGAGGCGTCGGATTGCTCCGCGAGCTTGCGGACCTCGCCCGCGACGACGGCGAAGCCTTTGCCATGCTCGCCCGCCCGGGCGGCCTCGATGGAAGCGTTCAGCGCGAGCAGATTCGTCTGGTTGGCGATATCCCGGATCGCGCCCGAGATCTCTTCGATCTCCAGCGTTCTCTCATGCAGCTCGCGGATGATGCGGTTCGATTCTTCGACCGAATCCGCGATCGAACGCATCTGGGAGACGGACATTCGCACCGCTTCGCCGCCTTCATCGGCTTGGGCGGCCGATTGCTCGGACAGCTCCGCGACGGCCGCGGATCTCTCGGCGATCCTGCCGATTCCGATCGCGATTTCTTCCAAGGAGCCGACGTTGGCTTCGATGGCTCCGGTCTGCTTCTCCGCGCCGCCGGCGATCTCTTGCACGGCGATCGAGACCTGCTCGCTCGCCTCGCTCGTCTGCCTGGCGCTGGCCGTCAGCTCCTCCGAGGAGGCGGCGACTTGCTCGGCTCCCGCATCGACGTTCTTGATCAGCGAGCGTAGGTTCTCCTGCATGACATTGAACGCGTTCCCGAGCTCCCCGATCTCGTCCGTGGAATCGATACGAATGTTCTCCCGCAAATCCCCCTCGCTGATCCGGATCGCGTTGTTCTTAAGGCGGCGAATCGGGCGGACGATGGACAGCATGACGAGGAAGACCAGAACCGCTCCCGCGACGACGCATACCGCTATCGTGATGGCCGTGTTGATGAGAATCGGCCGCAGCGAATCGTCGATTTCCGACGAGAAAATCGTACCGGCGATTTTCCAGCCCGTCAGCGCGTTCGTCGCGAAGGCCATATGCCTCGCACGGCCGTCCAACTCGTAATCGAAGCTAGCGGCATCGGACTCGTAGACGCGGTCCCAGGACGGTTCGACCGCGTCCGATCCGGCGGCTTCGGTCGGGTGGGAGATGTATTTGCGAGATCCGTCGAGCAGGATGACGTACCCTTCGCTGCCGACTTTCACGTTATCCGCCTGCTTTTTGAGCTCGTTGAGATTCAAGCTGATCCCGACGACGCCCGTTCCGTCCGACGTAGCCTTCGAGATTGTGATGGTGACCTCGCCGGAAGCGGCCGACACGTACGGGGCGGTGATAAACGGCGCATCCGGGTTCTTCATCGCGCCTATGTACCAGTCTCTGGTCCTCGGATCGTAGTCGGCAGCCATCTCTTGAGCGGGCTGACGGATAAACAACCCGCCGTCGGTTCCGACGAGGATGCTGCTCGCCTCCGGATGAAGCCTCATGTATAAAGCGAAAAGTCCGGTCAGCTCCGCGGACGCCCCTTGACGATAAAAGGAGGAGTTCAGGATCTCCGAATAATAACCGATATCGTTCAGCTTGGGTTCGATCATATTGTCGATGATCGAATCGAGCAGCTCCACGCTGGAGGAGGAGCTGATGATCATCTGTTCCCTAAGCTCGTTCTTAGCGCTGTCGACGGCAAGAAGGCCGACCGCGGCCGAAGGAATGATCAGGATGACGGCGAAAGCTACGATCAGCTTAACTTTGAAGTTCTTGTAGAAACCCTTCCATTTAGACAACTTTTTCTCGCTCCTATCTCTTCGCTGTAAGGAAAATCTCTCCAGATTTATTATAGATGGGAATTTTGCGAGGTTTGTAGGACTATAAGGCAATTAATGCACGGAGGGGTACTAAGTATATAAAATGGAACTTAAAAAGAGAGAAAGCTGGTCATCTCCTTCGGTTGGGGTCCCGATATTGCTTCGGAGTCGTACCGGCGTGCTTCTTGAACACTTTGACGAAGTGGGCGTGATCGTAGAACCCCAGGCGAAGCCCGATCTCCGAGATCGAGTCGCGGGTATGGTCCAGCAGCTTTTTCGCTTCTTCGATTCGTTCTCTCTGAATATAGTTCATAAGCGTGAGCCCGGTTTCTTCTTTAAACAGATGAGACAGATAGCCCGGATGCAGGCCGGCGATTTCCGCTAGCCGAACCGGAGTGATGTCCTCGTGCAGATGGTTGAAAATGTACTCCTGGCAGGCATGGACCGGCCGGGAAACCGATTGGCGCCGGGTTTCGCGAACCCGCCTTGCAAAGTCGAGAAACGCTTGATTCAGGGCGGCCTCCACCGAGCCCGAATCGCTTAGTTCCTCGATATGCTGAATATGGAGGTCGCTGAGCGAATACGCCAATTCCTCGTACAGCCCGCCGTCGACGGCCGCTCTCGTGGCGATAGCGATGCCGCAGATGGCCAGGTTCTTCAGGTTGCGAAGCTGGCTTCTTTTGGAGAGGACGCCTACTTTCACGGAGGAGAAGTCCGCCAGCAGGCTCATCAGCTCGTCCGGCTTGCCGCCGCGAATGCAATCCAGCATCCTTCTCTCGTAATCGCGGCTCCCGGGCAGGAGGAAGGACTCTCTCTGGCTCCATATCGCGGCGTCCGTCTTCTCGCGAGCGCCGGAGCGAGGATCGTCCTGCAGGTTCATTTGCAGCACTTCCGTCATCTCGATCGGCTCGCGGTTCGCCGTCCAATGAGCCAGCGCGCCGACGTGAAGAAGCTGCATTCGGCTCGCGACGGGGAGAGCGCGCCAATAGCGGAGCCAACCCGGACGTTCGCGGCGAGGAACGACGAGGTCGTTCAATAGGTTCATGGCGACTTCTTCGTCCGGATGCTGAAAAATCGACGGTCCGATGACGATTAACGCTTGGTTGGAGCCCGAGCTTCTTACGGGCACGAGAATGAACTGCTCCATAAAAGGAGTTGCCCGCAGCACGGGATAAGGGGAATCGATTCCGTTAGCCGCGATGGAACGAATCAGCTCCGAAGGATCCGCGTAGGCCGGATGCGGCTCGAATTCGCTGTTCCATAGAACGTTCAAGTCCGGCTCGGTCGTCACGACGCACACCGGAAGCCGCACGCTTTCTTGAAGCAGCTTGCCGAGCTGGATCCATTCCATGGCAGAGCCTTCGATCGTCATTTTCATAGCGAATCCCTCGATTTCGTCCTAGTTTTCTTGATATTATACCATCTTGGCGGCATTAACCGTGCGATAATGAAGATAGAAAACGATTACATCCGTTAAAGGAGGCTTCTCATGAGCAGAGACATTCAAGCTCTTATCTCGCAGATGACGTTGGAAGAGAAGGCGGGAATGTGTTCCGGATTGGATTTCTGGCGGTTAAAAGGCGTCGAGCGGCTCGGCATTCCTTCGATCATGGTGACCGACGGCCCGCATGGACTTCGCAAGCAGCAGGGAAGCAGCGATCATCTGGGTCTGTTCGACAGCGTTCCCGCGACTTGTTTCCCTTCGGCGGCGGGCATGGCCAGCTCGTGGGACCGGGAGCTGATCGGCAGCGTCGGCATCGCGCTCGGGGAAGAGTGCCAGGCGGAGGACGTGGCCGTTCTGCTCGGACCGGGAGCCAACATCAAGCGGTCGCCTCTATGCGGCCGGAACTTCGAGTATTTCTCGGAGGATCCTTACCTGTCGTCGGAGATGGCGGCCAGCCACATTAACGGGGTGCAGAGCCAAGGCGTCGGGACTTCGCTGAAGCACTTCGCCGTGAACAACCAAGAGCATCGGCGCATGTCGGTGGACGCCGTCGTGGACGAGCGGACGCTGAGGGAGATTTATTTGGCCAGCTTCGAGGGAGCGGTGAGGAAGGCGCAGCCTTGGACGGTCATGAGCTCTTACAACAAAGTGAACGGAACGTACGCTTCCGAGAACGAATTTCTGCTGACCCGAATTCTGAAGGAAGAGTGGGGGCACGAGGGCATCGTCGTGACCGACTGGGGCGCGAACAACGAGCGAGTCGACGGGCTGGCCGCCGGGAACGAGCTGGAGATGCCGGGCAACGGAGGCTTCGGGGACCGGAAAATCGTCGAGGCGGTACGCAGCGGCAAGCTGTCGGAGGAAGCGCTCGATCGCGCGGTCGCGCGGCTACTGGAGCTTATCTTCAAGGCCGTGGACGGCAAGCGGCCGAACGCCGTTTATGACAAGGACGCCCATCACGCGCTTGCCCGCAAGGTCGCCGGCGAGTCGATGGTGCTGCTCAAGAACGATAATTCCCTGCTCCCGCTTTCTCGCGGCGGCAAGCTCGCGGTCATCGGCGCCTTCGCGGAGAAGCCGAGATTCCAAGGCGGCGGAAGCTCCCACATTAACCCGACCAAGCTGGACAATCCGCTCGAGGAGATCCGGAAGCTGGCGGGCGATTCCGCTGCCGTTGCTTACGCCCAAGGCTATTCGCTCGACAGCGACGACGCGGATGCGGCGCTGATCCAAGAAGCGAAGAACGCCGCATCGGCGGCGGACGTCGCGATCGTGTTCGCCGGACTTCCGGACCGGTACGAATCGGAAGGCTACGACCGGACGCATCTGCGGATGCCGGCCAATCAGGAGCAGCTGATCGAAGCCGTGGCGGGCGCTCAGGGCAATACGGTCGTCGTGCTGATGAACGGCTCCCCGATCGAGATGCCATGGCTTGGGCAAGTCAAATCGGTGCTTGAGGCTTATCTCGGAGGTCAAGCGGTCGGCGGCGCGGTGGCGGACCTGCTGTTCGGGGAGACGAACCCGAGCGGCAAGCTGGCCGAGACGTTCCCGGAGAAGCTTAGCGACAACCCGTCCTTCCTGTTCTTCCCGGGAGAAGAGGATCGGGTCGAATATCGCGAGGGGATTTTTGTCGGCTATCGCTACTACGATTCGAAGCAAGTGAAGCCATTGTTCCCGTTCGGGCATGGTCTCAGCTATACGACGTTCGACTATTCGGATCTGAAGCTGGGAAGCGACCGTCTGAGCGACGCGGACACGCTGGAGGTACGGGCAACCGTCCGCAACGCCGGTTCCCGCGCGGGCAAAGAAGTCGTTCAGCTTTATGTCCGAGATGCGGAAAGCACGGTCATAAGGCCGGCCAAGGAGCTGAAGGGCTTCGCCAAAGTCGAGCTTCAGCCCGGGGAATCGAAGACGGTTACGTTCGTGCTCGACAAGCGCTCGTTCGCCTATTACAACGAGAAACTTGGAGATTGGCACGTGGAGTCCGGGGATTTCGAGATTCTGATCGGCCGCTCGTCGGCGGATATGGTCTTGTCCGGCACGGTGAGGGTGGAATCGACGGTCGCGCTGCCGCTTGAGGTTCATCGCAATTCGCTGCTCGGCGATCTGATGAACGATCCGAGGACGGCGCCGATGGTTAGCGGATTGCTGCAGCAATTCCAAGCGGGCATGGGCGTCGGTTCGGGCGAGATGGAAGCCCCGGAAGGCATGGGGGACATGATGGCGGCCATGATGAAGTACATGCCGCTTCGCAACCTGGTCGCGTTCAGCCAAGGGGCATTCTCGGACGAGATGCTGGATGGCTTAATCGCCCAGTTGAATCAGGGGCGGTAGGAAGAAGGAAGCCGACACCTCGTATGGGTGTTGGCTTTTTTTCTGATTTTCAGGAAGTCGCGGCAGCATTAACGGGGAGGATCGGGCAGCTTATAGGTGCGATAGCGGGTTTTCCCGTTGGCTACGACAAGCCGTTTTTTCTCGGTTAGGCGATGGAGGATGTGACGAGTTTGACGCTCCGTTAGGCGAAGATGCGCAGATAGCTCGCGGGGAGTGAACGGAAGAACCGTTCTCCTTGCAAAACGGATCGTCTCCGCTTCCGCCCAGTTCAGCTCGGGAGCAATCTCCATGGATAAGAATTTGCCGACAAAAGCTAGCGTCAGTTGCTTGCACACGCCAGGGTCTTCCCGTATCGAGAGATAAGCGACGGGGAGAATAAGCCAATCGTCCAGCCCGAGCAATGCTTGCTTCATGCACAGATCCTTAAAACGACCGCTCTCGATATCGCGAGCATGAGTACGATAATCTTGGATTTCGACACAGCCTCGGGCTCCGTTCGGCATGTACGCAAGATCCAAATACCGATATCCGTTCCCCCAATCTCGAATTTCGTATTCCGCATAGAGATGGTCCAGGTTGCCGACGGCAGGGAACCAAATTTCGCGCAGATACGCCACCGTCCCATAACTCAGTCCCTTTCTTAACCGTTCCTTTCTTCTCGCGTTTGTTTCCTCCGATATTTGCTTGGCGAGCCATTGCTCATAGACTTCATCGAACAAGCTCATTGAAGATCCTCCCTTGGCCATGGCCAAATACCAAAAGCCGCCTGTATCCCTTGACGCTCATGATAGAGCGGTCCGGATCCAAGCGGCTTGTGCTTCAGGCCGATATGACGAATTTAATAATCCCACTATATCACGCTGAAGTTGGACTGTACATCCCTTCCAATTTTGTAACGGAAATGAGAGCCCTTATTTAACGTAAAAATACGATTTTCGAATTTTAACGGAAATGAGAGCCTTTATTTTTACGGATTTAGTCCGATTAAAGGGAATATCGCGAAATAACGTCTCTCACTTCCGTTAGATTGGAAAACTAACCCAAAACGGCAGAATAAGGGCTCTCAGTTCCGTTAGAATCTCTACTGCTCGCCCATATCGGTGACTCCGGCTACCGAGCATCGCGGTTTGGTCGTCTGCCGTGGCCGCCGGGAGCGTCCGGATCGCCTATCTGTTCTGGAAAAGAGGGCTTAGCGAACTTTGTGCAAGAAAGGGGAATTAATCGGATGTCGAAGGATTTTGCCAAAAGCTGTCGAATAGTCGAGTAATAGATGAGCGAAGGGAGCGGGGCCATGGATACGCGGCAATGGATGTCGATACTGCTCTGCCTGGCAACGGCCCTCATGCTGTTCGTTTCGTTCCTCTCTTACCTGAAGCGGCAGCACCCGATGGCCCGAACGATGATCGCGATGATGCTGGCGGCGTCCTGCTACGCGCTTGGCTACGAGTTCGAGATCATGAGCGGCAGCCTGACCGGAGTGAAGCTGAGCTATCAGCTCGAATACTTGGGCATTCCCTTCGTCTCCGCGTTCTGGCTTCTGCTCGTTTTTCAATTTACAGGATTCGCGGCTTCGTACCGGAAGCGGTTGGCGGTAGGGCTTTTCCTCATCCCCATGGCTACCTTCCTCCTTCACCTGACGAACGACTGGCACCACTTGATATACAAGGAATTCGTGCTGAACGCGGACGGAACGGTTCCCTTGTACAACACGATCAAAGGCCCCTGGTATTCGGTACACGCCGTGTACAACTATACGATTCTGATTTTCGGCATCCTTCTGTTCCTTCCCATGTACCTAAGAGCCGTTCCTATCGTAAGAAAGCAGATCGTCATACTCGTCGTGGGCGCGGCCGGTCCGATTCTGTTCAACGTCGCCTACATGTTCAATAAGGAGATCGATTTTACCCCGCTTGGCTTCGCCTTTTCGGGCTTGATGTACGCCTGGGGAATTTTCCGCTTCCGGCTGCTTCGTTTGACGCCTCTCGCTTATGCGAAAATGTTCGATACGATCCGGGATGGCGTCATTCTGCTCGATTACGAGAATCAGATCGTGAGCCGCAACGGAGCGGCCGTCGAGGTTTACCCCGAACTGGAGCGGATGAGCGACCCGTCTATCCCCGCCCGAGACGTTCTGTCCGCGAGCCCCGAGCTGCTGAAGAGATTGGAAGAGCCGATCTACCGGGACGCGCGGTTCCCCCTTGAAAGGGTGGCGGACGATCGGACAAGGCACTTTATATGCAGTATCACTCACATTTACGATACAGGGACGACCCCCATCGGGAAAATGATCATGCTCAGCGATATTACGGAACTGAAGGAGAACGAAGAGAGACTTCGAGAGAAATCCCAGCAGCTGACGCAGCTCAACGCGTTCAAGGACAAGCTGTTTACGGTGATGGCCCACGACATCCGCGATCCCATCGCGCTTCTCGTCAGCTTGACGGAGCTGCTGGAGGAGGAACCCTCGGAGCCCGATTCGACGAAGAACGAGGTGCTTCCGGAGATCAAGCGGCAGGTTCGGGGAACCTACCATCTCGTAGACAACCTGCTGGATTGGTATCGCAGCCAGAACGGGCAAGTCGCCTTTCGGCCGCTCGACTGGAACCTGCAGCAGGTCGTTCGCCAAGCGATGGCTTTGGCCGGCGCAAGAGCCGCCATGAAGAGCATAACGCTGACCGAACATGTCGATGAGAAAATAACGGTGTACGCGGACAAAGAGATGCTCGATTTGATTTTCCGAAACCTGTTGGCTAACGCCATCAAGCATACCGGTATCGGCGGACGGATCGAGGTGAGCGTCGTCGCCGGAGGAGACCGCGTTACCGTGTCCGTAAGCGACAACGGGAGCGGGATCGACGAAGAGACGGCGAAGCTTCTCAGGCACGACGAGCTTTACTTTAAGGAACCGGGCTTCGCCAGCGGAGAGGACGGGGGAGAGATGCGGTTCGGCCTCGTCCTTACCCGCGAATTCCTCCGGATGCATGGCGGAAGCTTGTGGTTCGAGAGCGAGCCCGGACACGGAACGAAGTTCTATTTTACGCTGAAAGGCTCCGCTAGCCGCGGGGGAACGGCAATCGGCGACAGATTGGCGGTGCAAACGAATGAAAGTCATGCTGGTTGACGATGAACCGGTGATGCATTTGATCATGAGGAAGATGCTCGAGAAGCACCCGGAGATCGAAGTGGCGGGAACGTTCTCGGATTCGCAAGCGGCTTCCGCGTTCCTCAAGGAGAACAAGGACGTCGAGCTCGCGTTCGTGGACATCTCGATGCCGGGGGGAAGCGGATTGGAATTCGCATCTAGGCTGGAAGATGAGAGGATCAGGCCGCAGGTCGTGTTCGTCACCTCTCATAAGGATTACGCTTTGGAAGCGTTCGAGCTGTCGGCGCTCGATTATCTGATCAAGCCGGTTACCCATGAGCGTCTGGAGAGAACGGTTCATCGTGCGTTAAAAAGCCGAAAGCCGGCGCAAAGCCCCCCAACGGAGGAGTTATCGGCCGCGATTCATAACCGGGCGTACATTGCGACTCTCGGGGACTTCTCCGTGCGGAGCGATAAGGGAAGAGCGAAGTGGATCTCCAGCAAAAGCGCCGAGCTCTTCGCTTACCTGCTGCTGAACCGCGGCAGATGGATATCCCGGCAGCGTCTGCTCGGGGATATTTTCGCGGGAATGATCGGCTCGAACGCGGAGAAATACTTGAATACGACCGTCTATCAGCTGCGCAAATCCCTGGAGCCGATCGGCCTGAGGGAAGCGGTCCGCTCGGAGAACGACGGCTATGCCCTGGAGCTTGAGCATGCCTTCGTCGATTACGAGGAATTCGAGCGCCGGACGGCGATTCTCGGGAAGCTTCACGCTGGCAACGCGGAAGAAGCGGCGGAAGTGGAAAAGGCCTATACGGGGGAACTGTTCGGGAGCAAATCCTACGTTTGGGCGATTCAGGAGAGAGAGAGGCTTGCCGCCCTCTATACGGCTTTCGTTCTGGAGGCCGTCGAGGTTCTTCTCGAGCTTCCCGATCTTGCGGCCGCGTCGAAGCTTCTCGCGAAGCTGCACGCCCGAGACCCGTTGGACGAAGCCGTCGTCGGCCTGCTTATGAAGAAGCACGGGCAGAGCAGGGACAAGAAGGGATTGACCGCCCAATACACCGACTACGTGAAGCTGCTTAACAAAGAGCTGGGCATTAAGCCTTCCAAGGAGCTGCTTCTGCTGTACGATTCCCTCGTAAGCGGGCTGAACGACGGCGCCAAATAAATAAATCCGATAGGGGAAAAGGACCGCTTAGCCTTGATGCTATGCGGTTTTTCGTCATGATTTGTCCTTTTCTTTCATTATTCTTTTATTCGGCATCCCTACACTTGATTTTGGAGGCTCGCAATCTGTCTACTTTTTCGAAGGTAGTCCGATAGATGGTCGGATCAAGGCCGAGTTAAGGAAGGGGATCGTCGTATGAGGAGAAGGGCATTCGGATTCAAAGGTAAGGCCGCGCTCGTTTGGACGCTGGTGGCCAGCTTGATTTGCGGGCTTGTTCAGCCGGGGATCGGCATGGGGAGCGGAGCCGCGTCGGCAGCCGGTTCCGCCGCGGCTGCAAGCGATATTGCCGGCCATTGGGCGGAGGAGACGATGGCGGAATGGCAGCGCTTGGGGCTCATCAACGGATTCCAGGACGGCAGCCTTCGGCCCGATCAGACCGTTAGCCGTATCGAATTCGTGGCGCTGGCGAATCGGCTATTTGCCTATGCGGGAGCGGCCGATGCCGATTTTGCGGACGTGCCGGATAACGCGTGGTACGCTTCTCAGGTTAAGGCGGCCGTCCTGGCGGGCTACATCAACGGGTTCCCGGACGGAACCTTCCGGCCGAACCAAGCTCTCTCCCGCGCGGAAGCCGCCGTCATGGTGGCGAAGCTCGTCCCGGTGCTCGAGAGAGACGGGGCGAACGCGCTTGGCGCGTATCAGGACCGGGACAGCGTCCCGGCCTATGGCCGCGCTTCGCTCGGAGCATTGATCGAGAGAGGCTATGTAAAGGGCTTCGCCGATCGGACAGTTCGTCCGGGGCAGAAGCTTACGCGCGCGGAGGCTGTCGTGCTTCTGGATCGGATTCGGAAGGACTCCGTTCCGGGCACCGGAGGGGGGATTGTCCCTTCCGCGCTTAAGCTGACGGAACCGGGAACCTATGGACCGGCAACGGGATCGTTTACGGTCGCAGGGGATGTTCTCGTCGACGTTCCCGGAGTAACGTTGCGGAATGTTAACGTTAAAGGAAATTTAACGGTTGGCGAAGCCGTCGGAGAAGGAGACGTCTTCCTCGACCGCGTGACGGTCAGCGGGCGCACGGTTCTTAACGGAGGCGGAGAGAACAGCGTGCATATCGACGACTCCGATCTCGGGACCGTCGTCATCGATAAGAAGGGCGGCCGGATTCGGGTCGTGGTCGGCGGTACGACGGTCATCGAGCGGATGGAGGTTCTGTCGGACGCGAGCATCGAGTCGAACGGCGCCGCTGCAAGCGGGATCGAGGGCATCACGATTTCTGCCTCGGGGGAAGTGACCCTCTCCGGGAAGTTCAGCCAGGTCGAAATTGCCGGCGATGTTCAGTTGACCGTACGCTCAGGGGCGATCGAGCGGTTGGTCGTGAAGGAGGGCGTCAACTCCTCGGCAATCGCCTTGAATGAAGGCGTGCGGGTAGAAAGCATGGAGCTACACGGAACAACCAGCGTGAAGGGAAGCGGCGAGATCGTCAAAGCCCTGCTGGACGCGCCGAACATCGTGTTCGATACCCAGCCGTCCGTCGTAGAGAAGACGGATCGGGCGGGAGAAAGCGGCGGTTCCTCTAGCGGCTCGGCTGGCGGAGGGAGCGGATCGGGAAGCGGGGGAGGGGGTTCCGGAAGCGGCGGCGGGGATGGCTCGGGCGGCGGAGACGGAGGCTCGGGCGGAGAGGACCCGGATCCTGAGCCTGCGAGCGTAAGCGTCACGGCAGGCGAAGCGAGCGCAAGCGGGTTCCGCTTGACTCTGAGCCCCGCTGTTCCGGGACTGAATGCGTCCGCGATCGCCCTGACGAATTCTTCCGGCGAAGCGGTGACGGTCGCTTCGGCCGCGACTCTGACGAACGGCAGCGCGTACCGGGTCGTCGCTTCTTTGCAGGAGGGCGAGACCTATACGGTACGCTTGTCCCTGAGCGGTTACAGCTTCGGAAGTGATGTCAGCTTCAGCGTACCGGTTACCCCTCCTCAAGAGATAGCGGTAACGGCGAGCGTTCAAGAGATTGGGGAAGAGGGCTTTCTTGTTACGCTTAACCCGGCGGTTCCGGGACTGTCGGCGGCGAGTTTCGCTCTAACGAGGATAGGTGCCGAGGGAGGCGCCGCTGCGGTTACGGATGCCGCGACGACCGATAACGGTTCAACCTACGCTTTATCGGCCGCTCTAGAGGAAGGCGCGACTTATACCTTGACGATCGCGAGCAGAGGATACCGATTCGGCAGTCCGATCTCCGTATTCGTGCCCGTAACCGATCCGGAAGTCGTCTCGGTTGCGGCGACGGTGTACGAGATCGGCGAGAACGGCTTTAAGCTGTCGTTCAGTTCTCCGGTAGCGGGACTAACCGGGGACAACTTCAAGCTTGCGAACGACAGCGGAGCCGTCGTGGGGATCACCGACGTCGCGGAGGCAGCGGGAGGAGCCTCGTACGCGATTTCCGCCGCGTTGGAGGCGGGAATCGTCTACACGCTCGCGATTGTTAAACCAGGCTATAGCTTCGGCGCGGCATCGACCTTCTCGGTTCCGGCCGAGGAAGCCATCGTCGTGACGCCGGTCGCCAGCAACGTCTCGGTGAACGGATTCCTTCTGTCGATGGACAAGACGGTCACCGATCTGGACGCGTTGAACTTTGATCTAGCGGATACCGAGGGACAGACCATCAGCATCGATATGCTAAGCGCCGTTGTCGTCGGCAAGCAATACGAGGTATGGGCTTCGCTCGATAAGAACCGGGAATACTCCTTATCCTTGAACAAAGAAGGATACGTCTTCAGCGAGCCGGCCTCGGTTCGGATACAGCCCATAGCGGTTCCGGCGACGGTCGATTGGGTTACGCACGGCGGCTTTAAGCTGACGTTCGCCGTGCCGGTATTCGGGTTGACTTCCGAACAGTTCGTCCTGACGGATCCGGACGGCCGAACCGTCGATATCCATGGCTTCCAGTTGGCGGCGAATGGCATGTCCGTCGTCGCAACGGCCGATTTGGCCGCGTCGGGAAGCTACGCCTATCGGTTCGAGACGGAAGAAGCCAAACGCGCGGAGGGCACGATCGAGGTTCCCGAGGCCGTATCTTTGGGGAAATACACGACTTTCCAAGGCTATGCGGGTTCTTATACGGGGCTTGCCGTCCACATGGAGCGGCCGGTGCCGGGATTAACCGCGGCTTCGTTCCGGCTGACGGATTCCGCGGGAGGCGAAGTCGTTCTCGATTCGGTCTCGACGGCCGACGGCGGCAGCACGTATTCGCTCGCGACGTCGGGAATGAATTCGGGCGGCACCCCGTTCAAGCTGGGCATCGAAGCGGACGGCTATGATTTCGGGGAGCCGGCGACGCTCGTAAATCCGACTCTGAACCTGTGGGGCGCCGGGCATATCCCGACGCAGTTCATGGCCGGATTGAATCCGTACGTGGCGAATCTGACGAAGGATAACTTCTCGGCGAAGGATGCGTCGGGCAATGAAGTCGAGATTCTCGACGCGTATTACGACAACAACTACCGGTTGTACATCGTTTCCTTCAACGGCTCCGGCGGCAACGATTATTGGGTATCCGCGCACGCCGACGGCTACGACTTCGGCGCTCCGAAGATGATCCACGTCTACAGCCAGACCGATATCGGAGAGATTTCCTACGAAGGGTTCACGCTGGCGCTCGTTCCCCCCGTACCGATCAATACGCAGTACGGGTTCCACCTGACGAAGGTCTCCGGCGAATCGGTTCCGATCCAGTCGGTCGACAACGTCGATGGGATAGGCGGGACTTATCGGATCAACGCCCGGTTGGCTCCGGGGGATTACTTCCTCCATGTCGATGCCGATCTGGACTCCAACGACTTCTACGTCAGCGTCCCGCTGATCGCGACCCTGTCCGTCGATCAGGCAACGAACAAGGGGCTGACGGCCAAGCTGAACTATGCGGTCGACAATCTGGACGAGAACAGCTTTAGCTTGACGAATGCCGATTCCGGCGAGCCGGTGAGCATCGCTTCGGCGGTTACGGACGACCAAGGAAGCACTTACCGTCTTACGGCGAGCTTATCGGCCGGGAGCTACAGGTTGAAGCTATCCGGTCATTTGCCGGAAGACGGAGTCGCCTTCCAAGTCGGCGATACGACGAACGCGGGCGCGACTACGGTCTCGAGCGTCTCGGCGGCGGGCTTCACGCTCGCGTTCGAGAACGCCGTGCCCGGCTTGCTGCCGGCCGATCTCGATATCCGGGATGCGCAGAATAACAAGCTCGGCGGGGTCAAGCTGACGACCAGCGACAACGGGTCGACCTACCGCGTCAGCGTGACGTTGACCACGGGGGCGAATTACACGGTCGCGCTTCAGAAAGATTACATCGTCTTCGACTCTCCGGTTGCGGTTCATGTGAAGCCCGTCATCAAAGGGACCGTAACGGACGTTACGAGGGCCGGGAAGCTAACCTTGACGTTCGACCGGGCCTTCCCCGAGATCGAGAATTATCTTGGACTGTCCATTACGGATCCGGACGGGCAAGTCTACACGCCGAATTACTTCGAGTCTTCGGACCATGGCGTAAGCTATCAGATTCGGGTGCCGAATAACGTCCTGAAGCCAGGCGTCGACTATACGATCCGGCTCGATCACGAGCTCTATTCCATGGAGCCGGTCGGCTTCACGATTCCGGGCGTGCTTGCCGTTACGGATGCGACGGCATACGGACTGAAGATTCGGTTCGACGTTCCGGTCAGCGGGCTGACCAAGGCGAACTTCGTCATCAAGAGCGCGACCGGCGAGGCGTTCGCCTTGTCCTCGGTTGCGACGGTCGACGGGGGAGCTACCTATACGATTGGCGCCGTTTTGACGGCAGGCAAGAAATATACGCTGCAATACAAGCCGAACGACTTGAAGATGAGCGTCGAGCCGGTCGCGTTCGTCGTGACCAAGCTCGTTACCGCCGCTCTCAGCGACATCTCGTCGGCGGGCATGAAGGTGACGTTCAGCTCCAAGGTGCCGGATCTGCAGCCATTGCAGCTGGTGCTCGCCCAGGGAGGGAATGAATTCCATCCGGATCTCTACTCGCTTAAGACGACGGATGGCGGGCTCAGCTACCAGGTCGCCTTCAAAGCGATGTATCCAGGCAACGATTACGCGCTGGATCTGGCGCGAGAGGAATTTAAGCTTGCCGCACCTATCCGGTTTACGGTTCCCGCGGACAGGACGCTTAAACTGGTCAGCACGACAGAGACGCAAATCATCGTCGATGTCGGCGTTGCCGGACTGGAGGCGGATCAATTCGCGCTGTACAACGGCCAAGGGCAGAAGGTAGCCGTCACGGTAACGGAGAACGAGAACTCCTTCGGGTACTATTCTCTGACGGGCACCTTCGACATCAACCGGAAGTATACGCTCCAGGTGATTCATCCCGACTATACGTTCGCGCCGTTGACAGTCGGATTCAAGATCGAAATAGCCGCCTTCGTCTTCGGCTCCCAGAACGGGTTTAAACTGCTCTTGTGGCCCGGCGTGGAAGGATTGGCGCCGTCGGACTTCACGGTGACGGACGACCAAGGAGGAACGGCGACGGTCACGGATTTGCAGACGGCGGACTCCGGATGGACTTACTATGCGAAGGTGCAGCTCGTCAGCGGCAAGAAGTACAAGGTCGCCATCGCGGACAAAGGGCCGCATACGTTCAAGTTCTCGTCCAACACGTCGATTTCGCTGAACACGAACGGAGCGTCGGTCGACCGGCTGACGTTGAAGGGCTTCCGCTTGATTTTCGACGCGCCGATCAACATGTACAACAACGACGTTCGGTTGATAGACGAGGACGGGCAAGAGGTTAAGATTCGTTCCTTCTACTCTTCGGACGGCGGGCTCTCCTTTGCCGTGGATGTGACGCTGGAAGCGGACAAAAACTATACGCTTAAGTTCGATAAGATCGGGTACGACTTCGGCGGAGACATTCCTATATCCGTTAGAAGCGTCAAGACGACGTTCGAGGGGATGGAGAGCGGCAACAACGCGTTCACCCTAAGCTTCGATAAAGCCGTGCCGGACCTTAAGCCGAGCGACTTCACGATCTCAAGATTCGGACAACGCGCTCCGTTGCCGGTGCTTGACGCGACGACCGAGGATAACGGCTACACTTATCGGATCGAATCCAGCTTCTGGGGCTCCGAGACGGTAACGGTGCTTCCGTCCAAGAACGGGTATGACTTCGGCGAGGCCGTGCGAATCCTGGTTCCGATTATCGTGAGCCCGGCGGTGCTGAGAACGGGGGCCAACTACGTCGACGTCGGGCTGAATCCGGCCGTCTTGGGTCTTACCGCAGCCGACTTCATCGTTAAGGATAGCGGCGGGCGCTCGCTTGCGTTGGCGTCCGCGGAATCCTTCGACGGCGGGCAATCCTATCGGTTAACGGGGGCGTTCTCCGGAGGAGAGACCTATACGATCGTTCCTCGACTTGCGGGCTACGACTTCGGCAACGAGGAGCTAGCGGCCGAGCTGGCTAGAGCCGTAACGAGCGAGGCGGCGACGATCGACGAGACGGGAATGACAATCTTGCTGAACCCCGGAATCGCGGGCCTTGCTTCGGGTAATTTCTCGCTTCGGAATGCTTCCAATCAGCCCGTCTCTATTCAAGGAGTAGAGGAGTTAAACGACGGCAAAGCGTACAGGATCAGCGCCGAGCTGACTCCGGGCGCGACCTATTCCTTGACCGTGACGGCTGCGGGCTACGAATTCGGTTCTGCCGCTTCCGCGACAGTGCCGGTTCCCGTCAGCTTTACCTATGAAGGAGTATCGACCGGCGGCCTAACGCTGAAGTTCGCCAATATGGCGATCCCTCTGTCCGCAAGCAACTTTAAGCTGATCGACGAGCGCGGGCAGAGCATCCCGATCGATTCGGCGACGCCGACTAACGGCGGCTCGGGCTATGTCCTTGAGGCGGAGCTGCCTTACGGTCATACGTACAGCCTGAGCATAGCCGCAAGCGGATTCGACTTCGGCGCCGGGCTTGCCTTCTACGTGAAGGAGTCGGCATCGGCCGCCGTTCAGAACGCGATGCAGACGGGCTTCACGCTGAGCTTGGCTCATGCGGTCAAGAATCTGACGGCTGCCAATCTCTCGCTCAAGGACAGCAAAGGCGGCGCCGTCGCGGTCGACTCTTTGACCACTTCTAACGGCGGGCAGACCTATAAAGCGAATGCCGTGCTGATCGGCGGCGAGACGTATTCGCTTGCGATTTCGTCGCCTCAGGTCGATTTTGGCTCGGCACTGACGTTCGAGGCGAAGAGAATGATCGGAGTGACCCTCTCGGGCATCGGTCCCACCGGTTTCGACGCGGCCTTCAGCGAGCCGGTACCGAATCTGAAGGATATTCCAACGAAGCTTGTCAGTGACGACGGAACGGTCAACCCGGTAAGATGGGTCGCCGTTCTCGGCTCCGACAATACCCGTTACATGGCTCAAGTCGAGCTCGCCTACGGAGTCGTTTACTCTCTGACAATCGAAGGAGCGGATCGCGCTTTCGAGGCTCCGGTCGAATTCGTCATGCCGATCTATGCGAGCAGCGCGGTGAAGGGCGTCTCCGACAGCGGAATATCGGTCGCGTTAAGCCGGACGGAGATCGAACTTCTGCCTACGGACATCGAGCTTCTGACTGCGGATGGAGATCCGGTTCGCGTGAGCGGGGTCGTCGCGGGAGAGACGGCCGGAACGTTCATCATTCAAGCGGCGCTGGCGCAAGGCGCGACATACTCGCTGCGCATTAACAAGCTTAAGTACGACTTCGGAGCGGCGAAGAGCGTTTATGTTCCTTACCGGGTCGACGCCAAGATAGCCGCCATTCACGAAGGTGGATTGACGGTAAGCTTGTCGAGTCCGGTGCCCGGCCTCGACGTGAAGCTGATCGATGCCGCAAGCGGTAGAGATTTCGTTGGCAAGGTCACCGCCATTGACGATGGCCTCACGTACGTGATCGAAGCGGCCGTGTCTTACAATAAAAACTTTACGTTAAAACTTAGCAAGCCGGGCTACGAATTCGGCTCCGACATGCCTGTCAACAATGCAAGCGCGCCGCCGCAAGTGGTATCGGCGGTAACTAGTCCCGATGGCAAGAGCATTACTCTTACCTTCGATAAGCAATTGAATCGGACGGACGAGAAATCGGTGTTCTCGGTCAAGATTAACTCGCAATGGCAGAGCGAGGTCTTGTCCAAGCTCGGAAGCGACAACAGGCAAATCGTGCTGACTTGGAAAGGCAAGGTCATCGACGAGAATTCGGCCGTATCGGTAGCTTCCAGCAGCGTGAACAGGGTATATGCCGTCAACAAGACGTTCATGGCGCCTTTCGAGGAAGTCGACGTGACGAATGTCGCGACTCTGCTGGGCATGATCCAGAGCTATGCTTACAGGGATGACATCGCGAACCCGGCATCCTACCCGGCGCAAGTGCTTCGCGGGCAATACGGTTTGACGCCGTCCGAAGCGGCCCGCAACCTTCAAGAAGGCGGATTCAAGAATGCCGTCCTCTTCAGGGCGGTAATCAACGAATACAAGTTGGACGACTCCCAAGCGGCCAAGCTGCTCTATTCGATGAATGCCGATTCGCAGACGATTTACGAAGCTTACGGCAGCTTGTATCTCAACGTCAGCAGCAACGCCGTTCCGATCGTCAAAGAATTGATCGCGGCTGGCTATACCGCCATCGAGTATGGATCCGTTCTGCAGAGAATGGCCATCTCGAGCCGGAATGCGGCAATTGTCCTTAAGAAATCAGGGGCGAGCGCCAATGGGGTCGCGCAGGCGCTGCGTTCCAGCTATAACGAGACGAGCGGCGGCTCGGTCTCGCAGATGAAGTCCGCGGCTTATAGCCCGAGCGATATCGCGTCCGGCGTACGGGCCGCATACGGATTAGACATTCCGGATACGGTTCATGCGCTGGCGGCCGGGGGGCTGGCCGTAGGCGAGATCGCGGCGGTCGTGCAATCGCTCTTCGGCAAGGATGCGGTGAAGAATGCGGAGCTTCTGGCCCACGCCGGGTTCGGCGCCGACGCGATCGGTTCCGCCCTGGCGCAATTGTACAGCTACGATAACGATCGCGAAGCGTTGGACGTATTCCTCGGAGCGGGCTTCTCGGCCGCCGATTCCTACGCGATCCTGCGCAACGAATATCCGCGCGAAGCCGTCGCTTCGGGACTTCTGGACAGAGGCTTCTCCGCCCGGGAAGTCGGGGAGGCCGTACGCATGGCCGCAGACGGCGCCGGAGTGATCATTACCGCCATGAAGGGCGAAGGGGCCTCGGATTCGGCCATTGCCCAAGTCGTGAAGGACATCTGGGTGTCCTCGGGAACCTCCCTGGGCGATATCCTCCGGGAATTCGCCGCGAACGGATATACCTACGAGCAGCTTGCCGCCTTGTTGCGAGAGGAATTTGGCGCGGATGTCGCTGAAGCGGCAAGCGCCATTAGCTCAAGCTTGAACTACGGCACGAGAAGCAAGATCTATAAGATTATGCTGGCGGGAGGATACGAGCCTGCGAAGCTGATGTTCTACTTCATGAAGAACGGAGTCAACCATTACGAAGTGTACCGGCAGTTCAAGCAAGCGGGCATGACGACCGCGGACGCCTTGAAGAGCGTATACGATGCCATGCTTCAAGACGGGACGGCGTTCGGGCTGGAAGACGCGCTGGCGGTCGTGCTGAGCGATTATAGCCGTCGCTCGTCGGCGCTAGAGGCCATCTCGGCCTTGAAGACAGTATTCGCCCAAGATGCGAACGTAACGCTGGATGCCGTTACCCTTGCCGGAGCGGCAGGCAATCATTGGGCCAAGCTTGAAATTGCCGGGGCCATCAAGGACCAAATCGGGTTGACGCTTAAGGAATTCGTCGACCTGGAAGGATCGGGCGGCTTCTCGAAGTTCGGTTGTCCTTGTTCGGCGGTGACGGCGGTCCGGGATGCGCCGTATTTATTCTCGGGCGTAACGATTCAAGACCTTACCGCCGCGATGAGCTTGTCCGACGCTTACAGCCTTCGCGACGTGGTCGCCGCGAACTTCGACCTGCAAAGCACGAAGAACGGACGCGATTGGAACGCCGCCGCGCCGTATGTCTTGTCGGCCCTTAAGAATTCAGGGTATGCCTTCGAGGACATAGCGGCCGAATTCGATCGATTGAATCTGGACGGTTGGATCAAGGCCTTCAGCAAGAACGGGATCGCGGCCAGCGACGTCGCCACCTACCTGAAGAACGCGTCCGTTACAGCCGATGAAGCGGTCGTAAGATTAGCTCCATATCCTCTGACGGATCGCGCGCTCGTCCTGCGCGAGGTATACGGTCTCGACTCCGCCGAAGCGCTTGCGAAGCTGGCAGCCGGCGCGAACGAGGATGACGAAGATATCGGCCGGGCAGTCGCTTGGTCGTACGGGGGCGATCCCATTCGCCTGTGGGTTCAGACCCTTCGTTCGCAAGGAGGGACGGCGACGTCCGTCATGAATTCGATACTCGCCCGGTATCCGGGCTATCGCGATGCCGGCACCATCGGACCGATTCTGATGAAGGCCGGATTCTCGCAGGACGACATCCTGGAGGCCATGATCACGATCGCCTATCGTTATTACGGCGTCGTTCAGCTCAAGGACACGATTCGCGTGCTGCAATCGCTGTATTCCCAGCAACAGGTGACGATCGGTCAGCTTCTGAAGTCGGCGTCCTTGACGACGCCGGAGAGCGGAATCGACTTCCTGTCGTACGCCGGCTACAAGATGGGGGATATCGCGGGAAGCTTAAAGGATTACTACGGTCTATCGGCCGGAGAGGCGTCGGCGCTTCTGGCGAAGAAGTACCCGAACGACAAGAAAGCGATCGTGTCCGTTCTGGCTGGCTTGTACGGGCAGAATCTCTCGGAGACGATGGCTGAATCGTTGGAAGCAGCCGGGATCACGACCGCGGAGAGCGCGCTCGACTACTTGCGGTATGAAGGCTTCGGAATTCAGGAATTGGCCGTCCTGTTCAAGGACCGGTTCGGCTGGTCGGTCGGACAGACGGCGGCGGCCTTCAGCCAGAGGAATATGGGAGGCACCAAGAACGTGCTCGTGACGGCGATCGCGGCCGCTTACGAGCTTCCGGCGGAGAAGGTCATCCACGCATTGCTCGTTTCCTCGGGAACGGGCACCTATGCCGGAGCGATCTCCTTCATCTACCACGCCCCGTTCTCCCTGGCGACCAGCGTGAAGGTCGCGAAGGACGGCTACGGGGTGTCGTCCGGGGAAGCGTTGAAGGCCCTGCTGGCTTCCGGGTTTTACCCGCAATCGAATGTCATTAGCGCCGTAGCGGACGGTTATGGAACTTCCCAACAAGCAAGCCTTGTGGATTCCCTGGCGGCCAACGGGTTCGATACGTTGGAGAAAGCGGCTGCGTTTTTGGGCCGAATGGGCTTCGGCTTGAGCGACATCGTTCGGGTCGGCAAGGAATACTACCATCTGACCGCAGGAGACGCCGCGGCATCGTTGAACGGCTTCTATCCTTCGGACGAGATCCAACTGTCCGTGACTTACGTGTTCGGACAAACGATGACGCAGACGATGCTCGATACGCTGACCGCCATGGGCAAACCGAATTTCTCGGACGGCATTCCCGAGATGCTGAAGCTCCAATACGCTTTGTCCGATATCGTTCTTGCCGGCAAGGACTACTATAAGCTGAGCGCAGGGCAAACGACCTTCGCGTTGCTGGAATCGAAGCAATTCGCGACGGCGAACGTCTTGGCTGCCGTAGCCGAGTATTATGGCAAGCCGATTGCCCAGAGCGTTCAAGACGTGCTGGACGAGAGCGGAATCGCCGGAATCGGTGACGCGGCCGTGCTGCTAAGGTCGATGGGCTATTCGCTGAGGGACGTGGCCGATATCTCGAAGACGTATTACGGCAATTCCTCGCAGGCTACGATCGATGCGCTTTCCGCGCTAGGCTTTGAGGACGGCGCCCTTATCGAATGGACGGTACGGAACGTATACGGAGAGGCATCGGGGGGAGTCTCCGAATCCCTTACGCCGATAGAGGCGCTGGAGGATGCGGGAATCGCCGATGGGAACGCGGCGATCGATTACCTGTGGAATGCGGGCTATTCCGTTCCGGAGATCTCTCAATTCCTGAAGGAATTCCACGGCAAGTCGGCCGTGGAAGCGGCCGGAATGCTGCTAGCGAACCCGTCCCTTGACCGAATGGCCGTCTTGTACAGCATGAACGGAGTATACGGCTCCTCCTACGACGAAGCGATGATCGACGTCTTCAAGGACTCGGGGGTATTCGATTCGGCTGACACGGCTGCCCGGATGCTTAGCGGAAGCGGGTACCGGATGGCTTATATCGCCGAGACGATGAAGAAGAGCTACGGCAAGACGTTTACGGAGACGCAGGCGATACTGGCTTCGTTAAGTTTATATTCTTCGTCCGCCATCGAGACGACGGTCTCGCAGATCTATGATTCGGTCAGCATGTCTTCCGGCACGCTGCAGCAGGTTCTGGACCTGTACGGCATGACGACCAAGGAGAGCGCCGTTCCGTTCTTGAAGGGGCAAGGGGTACCGGTTCTGGACATCGTCCAATACTTGAAGGATGCGTATGAGCTCGGTGCCGACGAAGCGACGGAGATGCTCGTTCCGTACTACCCGGGATCCGACCTCGGACTGGCTATCGTTAAAGCGTATTACAGCGACAACAGCATTCAATACGTCACGCAAGTGATCTCGGGCGAAGGGAATACGCCAAGCTCGGTCGTCAACGCGATGAAAGGCAAATTCGGGAACGCGCAGCTCGCCCTTGCGTTGAAGGTCATGTTCCGATTGGATGCCCTCGGGGTTACCGACGCGATGACGAACGGAGGAATCCCGGCCGAAACGGTACGCTACGCCGTCGCAGAAGTATTCGGGGAAGATCCGTTGTTCGCCTACCTGAAGCGAATGAAGGACATGGGCAAGACCGCCTACGACATCGCGGCCGAGCTGAATCAACGCGGACTGCTGGAGGCGAATCCGTCGGATTATCTGGTCGATCTGCTGCTGCAGCTCGGCTACGGCAAAGATACCATTTTGAAAGTGCGCTACCTTTATTACAACGCGGGTCGCTTCAACGAAGGGACCGAGCTGGAGCAAGGGACTCAGATGGCTCGGCTAGGCGTGACTTCGCCGAAGGATGTCATGGTTGTCCTAAGCCCATATTCGATGCTGGCTTACAAGGCGATCAATATCATGAGGACGGCAAATCCGAATGCTACGCTGGAAGAGATCGCGCTTGCGATGAAGGATTACGGCCATTGGACCGTCGCGGATATCATGGGAGGAGTAAGCGCCGTCGGCGAGAAGCCTTCTTCGCTCGCCGCCAAGTTCAAGAGACTGGGCTTGACCGCTCGCGAAGCGATGAATTATGCCAACGATCTGCCTAATGCCGACATGGTTCGAAATCTCGTCGCCAACGGATATGCGATAACCGATTACTTCCGTTATCTGGATCTCGATACGGCCTCCGAGGGGACGATCGCGGTCTTGAGGCAATCCGGCTACTCCGCGAACGAGCTCGCGAAGCTTATGGTCCAGTATCGGAACTTCGGGTTCTATCAAGTCGCCAAAGTGCTGTACGACGGCGGATACACGTCGATCAGCGAGGTGGCGGGAGCCCTCTTGGCCGCGAATTGTTATCCGGAGATGATCATTTATTACCTGGACCCGATCGCGGATTGGACGCCCAAGGGCATCGCCAAAGAGCTGCTGGATTCGGGTTTGCTCTCCCTAGTCGAGCTGGTAGGAGCCCTCCAGTACGCCAACGACAACCGATTGAACGACACCTATTCGATCCTTAGGGAGATCTCGACGAAGGAGAGACAGGCGTATTACGACAATCTGGACTCGGTCAGCCGCAAGCTCCTGAACAACGACGAGATCGCGATGATCGTCATGGCGACAACGCTGCGATACGCTAATATCAGCCTGACGAACGTCGCCGAACAGCTTCTGAACACCGAGCGGGAATACGATCTTATGACCGCCATGAAGGTGCTGGCATACTCCGGCTTCAACGTGCTCGACGTCGCGGAGACCATGTGGGACGTGTACAGGGACGTCATTGGCTTCAGCATTCTCAAGTTCATGGTCGTGAAGGCGGTCTCAAGCTTTATTCCGAACTTCAAGCAATATTACGATATGGCGAATAGGCTTTACAAAATCGTCAATTTAACGGTTAAAGTAGTCGATGCAACGACTTAAACGTATGAAGGAGCTGTCCCTGGTCCTATGGATCATTGGGGGCAGCTCCTTTTTTTGACAATACCTGACATGAATCGCTTTCATTTCAGGGTGCGGACAGTTTGCTTCGCTAAAATAGGGATTTGAATGCAGGCCGAATACTCGCATGACATCGGCAGTCACATAAGAGGGTTGTCCATGAGCGACCAAGTAGTCGGAGAAATACGAATGTTCGGAGGGAAATTCGCGCCGGTCGGATAGCTATTCTGCGAGGGCAGAATCCGTTGTTCGATCCGGCGAAAAGGGAGTACGCCGTAAATATCGGTAAAAGCGTTAGCAGTGTCAGTTTGAAGGCGACCGTTGCAGACAGCACGGCAACGGGGAAGATCAACAGTGAGGATGCGGTGAGCGGGACAGCCTTCTCGATCCCGGTAATCGTAGGACCGAACGAAATCGAGATTGTCGTTACTGCCCAAGACGGAACGGAGAAGACATATATTGTGACCGTTACGCGCGCAGAAGCAAGCAACGCGGATTTAAGCGGATTGGAGTTGGACGAAGGCGAGTTGAGTCCAGCGTTCGATCCAGCGAAGACAGAGTACGCCGTGAGCGTCGCTAATGGCATCAGAAGCGTCGAATTGAAGGCAACCGTCATACAGCGATTACTCATGAATGCCGGATTGATTTAGGGGATTGGCCTCCGTCATAATCTAAGTACGGCGGAGGCCAATGACCTCTCTTATAAACGCGACATTAGGAAAATATTAAGCAAATGCAAAACCGTCTTTACTTTGTCTTTGGCCGGAAATATAATGAAACCTGTGCTTCGGGATTATTCAAACGTCAAGAAGCGTCATATGCGGACGTGGCGGAATTGGCAGACGCGCTGGATTCAGGTTTTGGCGCGGCAACAATTTAACGCGTACATCGGCTCTCAGCCCGCACGGTGATTGGGTTCTTGCAAAATGGCCACCGCGCCAAACAAACGCAAAACGCACCAATCACGGAAATTCCCTCAAAAGTTTGGCGTACCACACTAAAGAAATCTTTAGTGCGGCCGACATAGGCGCGGCTGATGTGTCGACCATAACTCTCCGGGAAATGAGAGTCAAGCAACAATTTTATATGCGGTCGTGGCGGAATTGGCAGACGCGCTGGATTCAGGTTCCAGTGGTAGCAATACCGTGGAGGTTCGAGTCCTCTCGACCGCACCAACCTCTCAAACAAACTCTTCCCTCGGGATGGGTTTTTATTTTGTGTTTTAAGTGATGTTTTAAGTGACATATCCGACCACAGAGGCTGAAGGGATGAAGAAATGGCTCGAAAGCATGAACGAACGGAGAAGGCTGTACAGATGGAATTGAACTTGGTTCCGGCCGACTACGAGCGCCTGCAGGCCGAAATTCATCGATTGCGTTTGGAAACACAAGCCTTCGGTCTGAAATGAAAAAGTTGAAAAAGCCGATACCACAAAGGAATTGCGGAACATCCTGCGTCAAGCAAATTTAATGTATTAACGCGGGCTTCATGAGACCGTGAAATGGAAGAGTCGGTCCATTTTAGCTTGGATAATCTGCTATAGTCTGCAGATGCCTTGTCTCCAGCGAGGATTAAGTGATTAAAGGATAAAGTCGGATGCCTGCGCGAAGATGGGGACTGGTGGTGAAAGGCAATTTAATGGATACGAACACTGTAATTGGCTTGATTGGTGGCGAGCCGTCCATGGGATTTTGTAGTACAATTCCTGTTCATGTATCCACGTAAAAACTGTAGAACTATTAGGACTGTAATGGTACAATTTTCCTAGTTCTATCGCCAGGAAGGAGATGATGGTGTGGTATTGCAATGCCCAAGTAGTCTTCGTTCAATAGAGGATATCCATGAGTGGTTAAATAGATGTGCAATCGCATATGAAGCTAATCAAGCAGGAGAGAATCTTTATGTAGATTTAAGCTCTCTACGATGGGTGTCTCCAATTGGCTGTTCTGTTTTACTGGCTAGTCTAATTCGGTTAGACCAAGCTTTTTATTTGAAAACAAGTATTCCTGAACGGAATGAGATGGATGGATATGATGTTATTGGTTATATGGAGAGAATGGATTTTTTTAAATTTTGTCCCGAGGACGTTCGGAAATCATTTGAGTTAAGTCTGGATATGGCTTCTTATTACAATCGAAATCGTAACAACAAAAAAAACTCACTCAATGAACTGACAGTTTCAGTATCAGATGAAGATGTCATTGCACTACACCATTCCGTGCGAGAAATTATGAAGGATAAGGAATTGCCTCAGAACCGTATTTCGGATATTACCCGCATTGCAACAGAGCTTGGTAACAATGCGATTGAACATGGGCATGAGGATCAAGATACGCCTTGCATATCATGCATTCAATATTATAAAAAGCGCAATAAAGTCGAGATAGCGATTTGTGACACTGGCATGGGCATCGTTCATAGCTTGAAGAATTATGTATCTTATACGGATAATGATGATATTGTGAGGCAGGCGATACTGACAAAAGCTTCGCGGCTTATTCATCAGGAGCGTGGTAAAGGATTGGTGGACGTTAAAAATATTACCTTTACATGGTCCTCAGATGCTGAATTCTATGTAAGAACCCATGACAGCATTTATAGAATTCACAATGATGATATTGAACGCATTGAGCAAGGTAGCTACTTTTTTGGTACGTATTTTTATATTGTAATACATACTTGACATTAGTGAAGGGAATCTTTATAGTATTAATTAGGTTTCAATTATTGGTTTGAAATCAAATCGGAACGGTGGAAGTAAAATGTTTAAAATCAGTTTATTGAATGAAGGGCAGGCGAAAACAAACTTAATTGGACGAAGGTTGCTTATTCCACTTCGTGAACGCATCGAAAAAGAGATGGGTGCTGCTCCTGCTGGTACCGTTTTTTATTACGATATGAGTAATGTTGAAGGCATAAATGGTTCAGGAGCAGACGAGCTAATAGCTAAACCGATTAAGTGGTTTCGTGAAACGTACAAAAATTCAGATAAATATCTTGTTCTAATTAACTTGGATGAAGAACATGACCATATTTACAATATCAATCTTACGCTAAAAGAAGAGAACGTTGCCGTTCTGGCTAAGCAAAAAAATCAGATTGAAATTCTAGGCGATATTGGAGATGCATTAAAAGAAATTTTAATCATCGCTAATGAGCGAGGAGAGATAACAGCGCGTGAGATTGTTGAGTTACTCAATAAAAAACTTACGCTTGCAAGTACCCAATTAACGAAACTGTTCGAAATGCGACTGTTGAAACGTTATGAGGTCCAGCTTGAAGAAGGCGGTCGACAGTATATTTATCAAAGCTTGTTCAAATAGGAGGGAGCCCCCTCCTTAATACAAAGTCGAATTCAATTTTATAATTGAAACCTTGACGAGAAACTGGAGTTTTTTTAAACAAGCGATTTCAAATTTCATATTGAAATCAATAGAAGCGAAAAGATGATTATTGGATTCTCGCAAAAACATGTTAAATTTATTGATTGCTTTTTTGGTTACGATTCTACTTCTGGCTGCAGTATTCATTCCATTAGGGTATAAGGCTTTTCAGCAGACATTTGGTGAGAGTGACGCCATCTATGATGCAACTGTGATAGCGATTCAAGGGGGATCTGCAACTATAAGATGGGAGTCTAAAGTCTTGTTTATCCCAGGTAAGACCTCTGAATCGCACGAATCAAAAGTAAATATTCAAGGCATATACCATGTGCAAATAGGTGATACCTTATCCATTGCTGTACCGATGCAAGGTATCGTTCCTAAACCCAACAATTCTTTAGAAGTTATCAAGCATAATATCAGTCTTTTCGAGTCTGGATGGAGAAAATTGAAGGGGTGGTTCAATTGAAATACCGATTTCGTAGTATTCAGGCTTGTCGGGAGCCGACCAGTGTTTTGGCTTGACAAGGTTGCATGCTGATGGGACGCTATAAGGTCGGATATCGTAAGGGGGGATAAACCAATGGCTAAAAACACGGGGAACGGATATCGTCAAGGGGCAGTGACGAACCGCACGCAATTCCAAGCACCTAATGGGAATTATGTGAAAAGGGACGGAGATACTGGTCGCTTTATGGATCAGAAGACTTCGGGCGGAGCGTTCAAGGGCGTTCGAAAAGAGAAATAATACATGTTTTAACATGGAGGGGCTACAAAGCCCCTTCATGAATCAACTTAGATGAGGTGTTTCATGAGGTCGGTTTTTAGAGGTATCTTATCTATTATTCAATACATTCGGACAGGCGCGGCATTTTGGATTACGGTGGCACTTTCCATTGTACTGTCCTATTTTTGCTACGAAAGGGTTCAACAGTTGCCTCATCCCGACACATGGATAGAGCTGACGAAATTCTATTTCAACAACACAGCGGGATATTTGACAACGATGCTATTTACATTCTTTGTTTCCATCATTGTTTTAATGGTGGGAATATCGATAATCCTAAACGGAATTGCATTTCGGGAAGAGTATGAATTATGGGTTGTAATTATGACCATCATCGTTGGCATCATCTTTGTTGTAGCAAGCTTCTATTTCTTCTCGGTTTGTGTTTGGCTCCTGTTCGTCGTGTTGAGTATCGGGGTTCTTGCGTTAGTCGCGTTACACTTGTTTAACAACAGCAAATAAAAGGGAGTTTTCGAATTTATGAAAATTTCAGGTTTTAACGAATTGAGTCGTGAGTTGAAAAAAATAGGAAGAAGCGTTGAAAAGACCGCTAATGAAGTTAACGGAAGTTCGGTTTCATTTGATGAGTTGTTTAATCAAGGTTTCATAGTTAAGCACTCGTCCTATGCCACAATTGATGATTTCTTTAAAGAAAATAACATCGTGTTTACGTCCAAAGAGGAATTTGAACAAATCCCCGATGAAATCATTGACAGAGCGTGCCAAGAAAGCACACCATTTCATTCATGGCAAGACATGCTCCAGGCAGCTGGAACAGATTACGTCAGAAAACAATTAAGGAAAAATGGATTTGATTTTGGTTAGGTAGCGTGTATATTCAAACTATCGAAACAGGTTGTAATCTGGTAAACTTTTTATATGAAAAGAGATCTGTGTGGTCAATGGGCAAGACTGAAGAAACTCTTACCGCTGGAACGAAAATTTTAGGGCGGATGCCCGACGATATCGACAACAAAAGATGTTGAATACCATGCGTTACAAAGGCGGTGTTCATGGAAATGAATTCAACATTGAGGACTCTTACAACCCAAATAGGCTCGTATCTTTTTTCTGGCGGTTTTCTAGCAAAATAAGTTTCCTTATGAAAGAATCGAACGGAGTTGTCTCCGATGAACTTGATGAATTACCCTGTCTTTATTGAGGAATTTTGGGGACTGCGTTATAATAAAGGAAGGCTACCAACATGATCGGTGCATATTAATCGATCTAGCACACCCGAGATGAAGTTATCTACCCAGAAAGCCTGACAAAGGCCCACCTGTAAGGGTGGGTTTCGTATTTTTGAAAGGGCGGGAGAGACTCAATGTACTGATAAAGTATCCGATTCAGTTAAGCTGGGAAAATCCATGTATGTATATTTGAAATAAATAATAAAGTGTATGGCCACATAGTTAAAGACTAGAAATCTCCGATTGTTAGTTTTCGAAACTCAAAAGTATAACACTGTTGAATAATGAAAAGAGGACTAGCCTAAGCGAAGGACACAAGAAGCCGTAATGAAGTATCTAAAAAGGAGCCGGCGTCGTGACTCAACCAATTCGTAAACCCAAATTGTTTATCGGTTCATCGAGAGAAGCGATGCCATATGGCCAAGCAGTCCATTCCGTCTTGAGCAGAGAAGCGCAGGTTCTTCCCTGGTATGATGGTACTTTTAGTGGTAACGAGTATACGATGGAGTCACTGGAAAAACGCTTGGATCAATCGGACTTTGCCGTCTTTATATTTTCTCCGGACGATGTTGGAATAATTCGCGGCAAACCCGTTTTCATAACCAGAGACAATACCATTTTTGAAATGGGACTCTTCTGGGGAAGACTGAGAAGACTTAGGGTTTTTTGTCTCATCCCGCAGGATATTGAAGTAAGCGAAGATGAACATATAAAAGGTATAAAAATTGATCAGTATCATTTGCTTTCTGATTTGAATGGGTTGACGTTACTTCAGTATGAATATGCACATGATGATGAATACGAAGCTGCTGTCTCGGTGGCTTGTGCAACCATCAAGAAAGCAATTCAAAATGAAAGTTTTTTTGAAGATTCTGAAGAAAAATACATACGAAAGCTTAGTCTAGTCCGTTTTTTCTGGGAATATAATCAGCGTGTTCCCGTAACAAAAGACGTGTCCATAGATGCGAAATATCGTGCGCTGGTTGAAGCAATCAGGATTTCTTTCATGCCTCCTCAAGTATGGAACTGTCATGTTACTCATGTTGCCTTGTATGTTAAACATGGTATTGAAGGTTTTGCCTATGTTGCCGGAAACATGGACGAGGGAGCATTTCACCCATTCTCTGTAGAAAGTGGCAATGTAACTAATGTTGTTATCGAAGTACACCAAACTCAGCAGTGGAAATTCACACATAGCGAGCACGTTGAAAAGGTCAGTATGCTATGCTATCCTTTAAATGAAGACTATGTTGTATCTATTCGATTAAGTTCAGATAGGATACTGCCGATAAGGACACTGAAAGAAATCGTCGATTTCAATGGAGAACTTTTTACCTGTATTAAGCAACTAGTTGGAGGGGATTCGAAATGAAGGACTACAAATCAAAAGGCCGTCGTTACGGTTCCGTTACATCTAGAAGTAACTGGGTAAAGCGGGACTCAACTTCCGGACGATTTGTTATAGGTGAAGCAAGTGTTGGAAAAATTCAAACTAAAGTAAAGGTGTTCGCTGGCCCATCCGTTGATGGTAGTTCGGGCAAACTCATTGAAGTCGTAAGTGGTAATGTAGTCGATAAAAGCCCTTTTTCTAAATAAATCAAACCAACCGCATGAGTAGGCTACATGCGGTTTTTTCGTGCTTCTTGAACAAGCTACAGTGAATGATACTGTAATCTGGATGTAAAATCGTCTATACGGGCAGGAATGTGCATTAAAGCCTCTCAAACTAAGTATGATGGAGCAGCTGCTTGAAGCGATTCATTACTCAAATCAATGTACGACTGCTTAATTAAGATTATCCCAACTAAGCTCTCATACCCCTTCGAGGCGAAAAATAGCCATATGACTATTTTTCTTATTTAAAGTTGCAACAGCCAGTTGCTCTATCTTTTGAGCAACTGGCTGTTGCAGAAAAAGAATAACATTCCGAAGATCATCGTCCCGATCAATCGAACAGGAAGTAAGGGGGACGCAAGGTCTTAGGAGGTGGAGCCTCGACCAGTGATGAACTCCGCGTTAAATTCTCAGCTTAGATCTTTTAGACGTCTCACGAACAGGTCACGTTGACCTCGTTCTTATTAAAGTTTCGAATGAACTCGAAAAAAAGGTCTTGGGGAGGGTAACCCATTTTTTTATTATCGTGTTCTACGAATTTGCTGAGCATGTTCGACTGGGCTAAATTTCTTGTGTTGTTCTCGTACTTCATTGTTAAAAAGCCGTACATACATCTGAACCATATCCAAACTGGAATGGCCGAGAATGAGCTGTAAAGAAAAATTCGCTCATCGATCGCTGCACCGCCGCTGTACCGCAAGTATTTGCAGAGCAACTATAAGGGACGGCCTACGACCTTAAAGGACTTTCGGGCGGAACTGCTGAGGCAATCAGAAACGGAAGCACAGGACATCGCGCTGGCCCGACCAACGTCAACGTCAGCAATCGGCTCATCTGCTACGATATTCTCGACCTGGGCAAGCAGCTTCTTCCAATCGGCATAGTTGTACTCGACAAAATCTTGAATCGGATTACGCAAAATGTGGACGATCTGCTGCAAAGCCGCACGGCACGCACCATGCTGGGGCACAGCGAGTTTATTGTCATGCTGAATCAAGCCAGTACAGACCGGATGGAGCTTGCCGAGCTGCTCAATATTTCGGATCTGCAACTCTCCTATATCACCAATGTAGACGCGGGGAATGGACTGATGAAGGTCGGCAGTTCCCTTGTACCGTTTACCGACAAGTTCCCGCGGCACACGAAACGGTATAATTTGAAGACGACGAAGCCCGGATAATCATAACAAAATAGCTGTAGGCGGCTGTGTGTAGAAACAAAATAGTTATACATTGAGAAATACACCAAAGTTTGACACTATCCAATGTTGAAAGATCAGTCTGAAATTCGTCATCGCATTTTGCTCCAAACGGGTTGTGGCATTTCAGATCATCGGTGTCTTCTCTCCTATTAAGTTTTGGCGGCTTCGTTCAAAGGATTAAATCAATCTATGTCGAAATTATCAACGAAACTCGTGACAGTTATTGGCGATTCGTGCGCTTGATGTTCCGACACTTTGTATGTTGCCTCGCAAATGTCGCATATAAATGAATCAAGTAATAGGGAGAGAAGTGCGGATGATTCGTGTGCTGCTCGTTGACGATGAAGAAGATGCGCTGGATTTATTGGAAATTTTGCTTGGACAAATTGGCGATGTCAAGGTTGTCGGAAGATATATCAATCCGATTCAGGCGATAGAAGCTTTGGGCCAATCTCCTGTCGATGCCGTTTTTTTGGATAACCAGATGCCGGGAATGATGGGCACAGAAGCGGCGAGAACAATCAGGCAAACGATGCCTCAAATGCCGATCGTGTTCACAACGGCCTATGCGGAGTACGCCGTTGAAGCGTTTGAAATTCAATCGACCGACTATCTGTTGAAGCCATTTACGATGGACAGATTGCAGAACGCGGTTGCTCGCATCCAACAATCCTTATCCCAATCGGCATTTCAAGCCAGCCTCAACGAGATTCATCCCCTTGTCCCTGTTATTCAATGCCTTGGAGGGTTCCACATTCAATTGCCGGGCAACGGGAACAAAATGTTGTCCTGGAAAACGCAAAAGGAGAAGGAGCTTTGCGCTTTTCTGATCCATCATGAAGGAAAGCCTGCCAGCACGGCATTGATCATCGAATCAATATGGCCGGGATACGATTTGAACAAGGCGAAAACGTATTTGTATACGTGCCTGTCCTATTTAAGGAGAAGCTTGGAGGAAAATAATATCCCGATCAGAATACGCAAAGCCGATCAAGGATTTGTCGCTGTTTGGGACGGGCTGCCGGTCGATGTGACCGAATTCGAGCGATTGCTGAAGAGCGCGTTGTCCGAAGAGGAGATGGATATCCGGTTATACGACAAAATAAACCTGATGTATAAAGGCGAATATATGGAAGCTTGCGATTACAGATGGGCCGCCGCGAGACAGATGGAGATCAAAACAGCTTATATCCGCGCGCTTCGTGAATGGGGTGCGCAGTTCCGCAGCCAGGGGAATTCTGCGCTTGCGGTGGACAGCATGCAGCGCTTATTAACGCTCGCCCCTGATTCGGAGTTGGACGGACGCGAGTTGATCAAGCTGCACTTGGAGATGGGCAATCGAAAAGAGGCGCACCGTGTCTCATTGCAGTTGGAACAAGCGGTGCGGTTTCAGTTGGGAGCCGAACTGGAGGAAGAGACGCAGCGGCTGTTCCAACAAACGACAGTTAAGATCGAGCGGCATGCCCGATGAGGAAAAAAGTTGCGGCAGCGCTGATCACGCTTTTTCTGTTGATTGCCACCTGCGGGAGTTTGTTGACTTACTTCTCCTGGAATCAGAAGTCTATGCCTTTGGCGGTAAACGGGTTGATGGACCTCCGCGCATGGCGATTTGAGGAAGACGGCGTCGTCCGGCTGGACGGGCAGTGGGAGTTTTATCCGGACAAGCTGTTATCCCATCAAGACTTTGTCTCTTCTGCCGCTGCGGAGGGATTAACGCCTGCGATGATCCAGGTGCCTGGATCATGGTCGAAGCGGATGGATACGATTGGCATGGCGACCTATCGATTGCGGGTCCAGATTGGCGATGCAAGCGCGGTTTACGGATTGAAAACGGCGTCCATCCAACTATCCAATCGGCTCATCGTCAATGGCAAAGTCGTCGGGTCAAGCGGGAATCCGTCCGACAAGCAGGATTATCAAGCGTTTAACAAGCCTTATGTCAGTTACCTCACGCTGCAGCCAGGCTGGAATGAGATTTTGCTTCAGGCAGCCAACTATGAATTAATCGCCAGCAGCGGGATCGTCGAATCGCTTTTCTTGGGCAAAGCCGAGCAAGTTGACGGGCTTGGCGATCGAGCGAGGGCTTATGACTGGGTCACGTTAACCGCCTTTCTGATTATGGGGTTATATTATCTCGGGTTATTCTCCCAACACAGGAACGATCCTTCGCTTGCCGTACTTGGCTTCGTTTTTGTATGTATGGCCATATACGCAAGCGTCAACGGTGAAAAAGTGCTGTTCGAGGCGGTCGGTCAGCTTCCGTTCTGGCTTTATTTCCGCATCCAGATGGTTTCGATAGTTGGCATGGGTCTTGGATTTTTCCTTTATGTACATACCGCTTTCCGGTCGTATGGCTTCAAATGGCTTGTTCGCGCCGGCCTGGTCGCGGGGGCGATATTGGCCGTGCTGAATATCGGGTTCGCAACCCAGCTTTCGTCAGGGCCGTTTCGCCAAATGACGTCGTTATACGCCACCCTCTCGGTGCTGTACGCCACGTATGTATTTGTATTGGCGGCTCTCCACAAAGTCGCGGGCAGCGGGTATTTGGCCATGGCTGCCATGGCCCTGAATGCGCTGGCGCTGAGTCGGAATTTGAACTTTTACTTCGGCATGCCGATCTATTCGCTCCCGCCGATCGAGCCTTTTTTGGTTCTGCTGATGCTGGCCCTGCTGATGTCGCTGCGGTTCTCGAACGCCTTTCGCCAAATCGAACAATTGTCCGAGCAACTGCTGCAAGTAGACAAAGTGAAGGATGATTTTTTGGCCCGAACCTCGCATGAATTCAAGACGCCGCTTCACGGCGTGATGAATATTTCCCGCTCGATGTTGGACGATGCCGCGCATCCGCCAACTGCCGAACAACGGGAGAAGCTCCAATTGATCACCGACATTACGAAGCGTCTTTCGCAGCTTGTTTACGACATCCTGGACTTGTCCAGGCTGAAGCAAGGCGAACTCCGAATCGTTCCGGCGCCGATCGATGTTCGTTCGGTCGCGGAGGTGCAAGTGCGGTTCTATTCTTACCTGTGCGCGGAACGATCTATCCAACTGATGAACCATGTTCCTGCGCAGTTGCCTTCCGCGCTTGCCGATGAAAGCCGCCTGAGTCAGGTGATCGGAAATTTGCTGGACAACGCAATCAAGCACACCGAGAACGGAAGTATTGTCGTTACGGGAACGGAACGCGGCGGCAAGCTCGAAATCGCGGTGCAGGATACGGGTAAAGGCATCGATCCGCACGACATTCCGCTCATTTTTGAACCGTTCAAGTCGCTTGAGGGGACGCAGCGCCGCGGCTTCGGATTGGGGCTTCCTATCGCCAGGCAACTGATAGAGCTGCAAAACGGTACGCTATCGGTAGCTTCCACGCCGGGAGTCGGTTCGACATTTACGATCGCGCTTCCCATCGCGGATCCGAAAAGAGAAGCGCCGCCGTCCGAGTCAAGGGCCCCGTACGGACCCAAGGAAACCGAATATGCCTTCGCTACACCTTATCATTCGAGTCGCAGCGGCAAGCCTACGGTTCTCATCGTGGATGATCAATATGTCAACTTGAAAGTGCTGTTGGACGCGCTTCATACCCTTGACTATGGCGTGATCGCGGTCAAGAACGGGTACGAGGCGCTTGAGCAGGTCGAGCAATCGGGCAAGATCGATCTCGTCATTCTCGACCTGATGATGCCGGGCTTGTCGGGTTATGAAGTGTGTCAGGAGATTCGCAAGCGTTACTCGCTGCTAGAGCTGCCCGTCCTCATGGTGACGGCGGCTATTCAGCCGCAAGATAAGGTGGCCGCCTTCCAGGCGGGGGCGAACGATTACTTGCCAAAGCCGTTCGATCTGGAGGAGTTGAAGGCAAGAATCGGCAGCCTGCTGGCGATGAAGGAATCGTTCGGCCGAGCGGTCCATCTCGAGGTGGCGTTTCTGCAATCGCAGATCAAGCCGCATTTTTTGTACAACGTACTGAACAGTATTGTGGCATCGAGCTATACGGATGTGGAACGCGCGCGGAAAATGATTGCCGATCTCGCCGATTACTTGCGCGGAAGCTTCCGGTTCAGCAACATGGAGGGACGCATCGGGTTTGCGGAAGAATTCAAGCTGATTCAAACGTATGTCGGTATTGAGCGAGCCCGATTCAAAGACCGTATTCACTTTGATTATGACATCCCGGAGGCTGCCTATGGCTTGCGCATGCCGCCGCTTGTGCTGCAGCCGCTTGTCGAGAATGCGATCCGGCACGGCATCGGCGATCGCATGGAAGGCGGCACCGTGACGATGACGGCGAAAGTGTCGGCGGGGCAGTGGAGGTTCGTCATTTCCGACGATGGCGTCGGCATCGCGCCGGAACGATTGAAGACGCTGCTCGACAGTGCCGAAACGGAGGCGCAAGGGGTTGGCTTGCTGAATATAAACAAGCGATTGAAATACGAGTACGGGACTGCGCTGGAGTTGGAAAGCGAGCCGGGACGGGGAACGAAAGTCACCGTGCGCATCCCGGCTTCGTCCGTCTGACGCAGAGCCGATTGGAGCAACAGGGTCTCATCAATTGTGATGGGGCCTGTTTTTTATTGGCGAAAACGGTCGGTTTTTAAGGTTTCTTTAAGGTGTCGTCGGATATGCTGGACTGAAAAAAGCGGGAGGAAAGGGGTGTGGAGGAAAACAATGATCAGACGATGTATTTCTTTGTTAATGGTATTATTTCTTTTAGCAGGAATCATTCCTGCTAGTGCTTTTGCCGATTCTCTTGATAATTGGCGTATTCGGAGTCCGTTACCCACGGGTCAAGCTCTATATGGTGTCACTTACGGCGAGGGCATGTATGTGGCGGTGGGGGACAAGGGAACGATCGTGACCTCCAGTGACGGAGCAAGCTGGGCGAGCCAAGCGTCGGGCACCACGAATCTTCTTCGTGGCGTCACCTACGGCAACAGCA
>Ga0065721_10004125_pt1 | contig 40867 bp, 47 predicted proteins | sample Mesricmetagenome_FD_59108 | JGI IMG/M metagenome (GOLD analysis project Ga0065721, IMG submission 59108) | Mesophilic microbial community from rice straw/compost enrichment Sample: eDNA_1 v2 (version 2) | ecosystem: Engineered > Solid waste > Grass > Composting > Bioreactor | place: USA: Davis... | reverse complement strand
ATCCGCGAGAGCTTCTTGCGCTGATCGGTTAAATCCGGCGCACATAGGTTCATTGGCAGGTTTATACGCATGCGTGACATTTTTCCCGATCCGTCCGAAATCCTCAGCCACGAGGACCCCACCCGACGCGCTCAGATCCAGATGCAGAAGCCGCTTCCAAAGCGCTTCTATAAGGAGGTCTCGGTTGCCGAAGTGGATGGCGGTTATGCCATTCACCTCGATGGAAAGCCGGTGAAGACGCCCGCGCGGCAGGCCCTGACAGCATCGACGCCCGAGCTTGCCGAACTCATTCGCGATGAATGGGCGAATCAGGTCGAGGTCATCGACCCGCGGATCATGCCGATCACCCGGCTCATGAACACGGCGCTCGACGGGATCGCGCCCGATCCGCAGCCGGTCTTCGAGGACATACTGCGGTTTTCCTCCAGCGACATGCTCTGCTACCGCGCCGACGGGCCGGACAACCTCGTTGCCCGCCAGACCGAGCGCTGGGATCCGATCATCGACTGGGCGGCCAACGATCTCGGCGCGCGATTCATCCTGATCGAAGGCATCATGCCGCAGGAACAGCCGCGGGATGCGACAGCGGCCTTTTCGGTGACGCTGCGGAAGTACCAGAGCCCCGTCGAGCTTGCGGCGCTCCACACGGTCACCACGCTAACGGGTTCGGCCATCCTTGCTCTTGCTTTTGCAGAAGGGCGCCTGTCTGCTGAAGAGGTCTGGGATCTGGCCCATCTCGATGAAGACTGGACCAATGAACATTGGGGCACGGATGCCGAGGCCCAGCATCGGCGCGAAAAGCGGCACGAAGAACTGCAGGCAGCCGCCGCGGTTTTTCTCGCGCTGGGGCGTCGGGCTTAAAGCTTCTCTAACCGTGTTTGGAACAACATGAGGAACCGTCGTTTTCGGGTTCCTCCATGTTCCGTTGTGTATCGCGTCCCGTTCTGGTTGTCCTCATTATCCTGCCATTGATGGCATTCCGGATGCCGGCAGCCAGTGAATCATCCGAAAGCCTGCTTTACGACGTTCGCGGCGCGTTTGTGACAGCACGCCCGACCGTACCACAAGAGCTGGTCATCGCCACGGACATGCTGGTGGACGAGGCGGTTCGCGCAACGGTGCGCAAGACCATGCTGCCGCGGACGATTATCTCGGTGCGGATCGACCAGATCTCCAGGTTGCCGCTGATGATCGGCAGCCGTCACGAGGCGAAGGTGACGGTCAAGGTGATTGCCGTCGCAAGCGGCGACCCTATCGCCGAAGGGTCATTCAAGACATCCGTCTTCCTGCTCGACAATGCCGGCGCCGACCGAGCGCTGGCCCAGCGGATCGCAGACCGGATCACCACCGAGTTTCGTCTAGATGGCCCCGGACGACCGGCCATCGTCAACGCGCTGTTTCCGTGACGTCAGGACACATATTTGTGCAGGATTGAGTTGATCAGCGTCTGGTAGGGCATGCCCTCTTCAAGTGCCTTGGCCTTCAACCTTGCCAGATCACGTTCGGGGATCGAAATCGAAATGCGTTGTCGCTTGCCGTCGATCATCCGGCCAGCCCTGTCCCTCCATAAAGCCTTCCGTTCAGAAAGATCGCCAACGGGAACCCAGTCTCCGGTCTCAGAAAGAGCGATGACATCGTCCTCGGTCGGATCTGAAAACTGTTTCTGATCCTTCACGATTTCTCCTTTCCCAGATAATCTCGCGTGGCTTTCCGGCTTGGAAAGAACGTCTTGAAGAAGACGCCGTCTTCATTTTCCACATACGGCACAATGAACGCATGTCCTTCGATGTCGACAACCAGTTGTCGCTGGTGCGGATAGCGTTCCGTGCTCACATGACGCCGGTCATCCAGAAGCTTGCCGTCGGCCAACGCCACGATGATCCGCTCGAAGCCAAAGCCGAATTTCTGCTTGAGCAGCAGCGCCTTCTCTTCAGACGAGTGAATGTCCATGCATATTGAATATGTATCCAGGCTTGAAGCGAATCAAGCTATCCCAGGCGCTCGGCGTGCCAGCGCAGGTGGTCGTCCATGAATGTCGAGATGAAGTAGTAGGAGTGGTCGTAACGCTCGTGCATGCGCAGCGTCAGGCCGATGTCAGTGTCCTTGATCGCCTCCTCGAACAGCCACGGTCGAAGCCCGTTCTCCAGGAAGCTATCGGCCTTGCCCTGGTCGATGAGGAGCTCCGGGAAACGCGCCCCATCTTCCACTAGTGCGCAAGCGTCGTAGGCGCGCCATGCAGCCCGGTCAGCGCCGAGGTATTTTTCGAGCGCAGGTGCAGACCAGTCGGCCGTTGAAGGTTGAACGATCGGTGCGAAGGCCGAGCAGCTCTTGAAGCGATCGGGGTTCTTCAGCGCGATCGTCATGGCGCCGTGGCCACCCATGGAATGGCCAAAGATGCCCTGGCGGCTCATGTCGGCGCGGAACTGCTGGCCGATCAGGGCGGGCAGTTCCTGCGTGATGTAGGAGTACATCTGGTAATGCTCTGCCCAGGGCGCCTCGGTGGCGTCGAGATAGAAGCCGGCGCCCTTGCCCATCTGCCAGTTCGTCAGTTCATCCGCCACATCGCTGCCGCGCGGGCTCGTATCCGGGCAGACGATGATCAGGCCGAGCTCCGCGGCCAGTCGACGATACTCGCCCTTCTCCATAACATTGGCATGGGTGCAGGTGAGGCCGGACAGGTACCAGAGCACCGGGCGCGGCTCATGGATCGCCTGGGGCGGAACGAAGACCGCGAATGTCATCTCGCAGTGACACGTTTCAGACTCGTGCTGGAAGACGCCTTGCATGCCACCGAAGGCGGTGTTCTGGGAGATGACTTTCATGGAGTTCTTCCTAGGATTAGGTGTTCTTGGCGCGGCGGCAAAGCCGGTCGAGGGTTTCGAGGAATTTGGAGCGGTCGCGCGCAGAGAAGGCCGCGTTGTAACCCTTGCTCTCGCCGGTTTCGCGCAGATGAGCGCCGAGGTCGCGCATGGCGGTCGCCATGCCGATATTGCCCTCGTCCAACACACGGCCGGTGGGACCAGTGACAAGCGCTCCCTTGGCCACGCATCGCCCCGCAAGCGGGACGTCCGCGGTGATGACGATGTCGCCCGTCGTTGCCCGTTCGGCGATCCAGTCGTCTGCCGCGTCGAATGCGCCGGAGACGATCACGTTGTGGACCATCGGATCGCGCGATGGGCGCAGGCCTGAGTTGGCGACGAAGGTCACTTCAAGCCCGTGCCGTTCGGCCACTTTAAGCACTTCCGGCTTGACCGGGCAGGCATCGGCGTCGACATAGATCATGAGGCGGACCTGCGCATGTCGGTGTGCGGGATGCCGTCCTCGAGATATTCCTCCGACACGGGCTCAAAGCCTAAGGATCCGTAGAACTTCACGAGGTGGCTCTGGGCCGACAGCTCGATCGGCTCATGAGGGTGAAGCTTTTCGCATTCGGCGATTGCCTCGCGCATCAGCGCTTCGCCCAGCCGCTTTCCGCGATGGACCGGGGAGACGGCAACGCGGCCGATGCGGGGAGGGCGTTGCGGGTCCGGGCGCCAGATCCTGGCGCAGGCCAGCAGGTCGGTTCCATCGAGCAGGCGCAGGTGCAGGCACTGCAGGTCGTTTCCGTCGAGTTCAGGATAGGGGCATTCCTGCTCCACCACAAACACATCCACCCGCAGCTTCAGCATGGCGTAGAGGTCACGCGCGGAGAATTCGTCCAGGCTCCGCACGTCCACCTCGTAGGGCTGCCCCGTCATCAATAGACGACGACGCCCCGGATGCTTTCACCCCGGTGCATCAGGTCGAAGCCCTTGTTGATGTCCTCGAGCGGCATGGTGTGGGTGATCATCGGGTCAATCTGGATCTTGCCCTGCATGTACCAGTCGACGATCTTCGGCACGTCGGTGCGGCCACGGGCGCCACCGAAGGCTGTGCCCATCCACTGCCGGCCGGTGACTAACTGGAACGGACGCGTCGAGATCTCCTGGCCTGCGCCGGCAACGCCGATGATGACCGACTTGCCCCAGCCGCGGTGCGCCGATTCGAGCGCCTGGCGCATTGCCTTCGTGTTGCCGGTGCAGTCGAAGGTGTAGTCGGCGCCGCCGATCGTGTCGCCGTTGCGCTTCGTCATGTTGACGAGGAAGGGCACGATGTCATCACCCACGTCCTTCGGATTGACGAAATGCGTCATGCCGAACTTTTCGCCCCAGGCCTTGCGGTCCGGGTTGATGTCGACGCCGATGATCATGTCCGCACCAGCCAGCCGCAGGCCCTGCAGCACATTGAGGCCAATGCCGCCGAGGCCGAACACGATTGCCGTCGATCCGATCTCGACCTTGGCCGTGTTGATGACGGCGCCGATGCCGGTGGTGACGCCGCAGCCGATGTAGCAGACCTTGTCGAAAGGCGCGTCGGGGTTGATCTTTGCCACCGCGATCTCCGGCAGAACCGTGTAGTTGGCGAAGGTCGAGCAACCCATGTAGTGGTGGATCTTGTCCTTGCCGATCGAGAAGCGGCTCGTGCCGTCCGGCATCAGGCCCTGGCCCTGCGTTGCGCGGATCGCGGTGCACAGGTTGGTCTTGCGCGACAGGCAAGAATAACACTCGCGGCACTCCGGCGTGTAGAGCGGGATGACGTGGTCGCCCTTCTTCACCGAGGTGACGCCCGGGCCGACATCCACGACAATGCCTGCACCTTCATGGCCAAGGATGGCGGGGAAGATGCCCTCCGGGTCGGCGCCCGAGAGCGTGAAGTCGTCGGTATGGCAGATGCCGGTCGCCTTCACTTCGATCAGCACTTCGCCGGCGCGCGGCCCTTCGAGCTGCACGGTCATCACTTCGAGCGGTTTTCCAGCCTGAACGGCGACGGCGGCGCGGACATCCATGGTGTCTCTCCCTTGAGGGTTCTAGAATCTGTTTTTGTTTCGGCCGGACTTTGCCACGTGCCGATGCGTCGGCTCAAGCGGGAACCGACGATTGTGCAGTCACAACGACTTGCTTGCTTAAGGGTCGATCACCGGAACGTTGGGTGCGGCGCTGCGGGGAAGCAGGCCCATCAGTCGCGGGTCGTTCAAGACCTCGACCTTCAGCGCATAAGGCGTGAAGCCGGAGCGCTGGTAGAACGGCAGTGCTTCGGGCGAATCCAGGTGACAGGTGTGGACCCAGAAACGCTTGATCGGCCTCGACCACGCCGTGTCTATCGCCTGGTTCATCATAACACGCCCGGCGCCCTTGCCGATCGCATCACCCACCAGGCCAAAAAACACAAGTTCGCACTCCGCTTCCTCGCGAAAGTCCAGTTCCACGAGGCCGACCGGCCGCCCCTGATCCTGCAGCGTATAAAGCTCGATCTGCGGATGGGTGAGGATCGCGTTGAGCTTCTCATCGGGCATGACAAGGCGCGATTCCCAAAGCCAGTATTCACCGACCTCGCGAAACAGCGCCCGGTACTCATCCAGCGACGCCGGGTGCCAGCGTGTCCAGGCAAAAGCGCCCGGATCGCGCACCGGCCTGACGGCGGGTCTGGCGTGCATTTCGAGGAAGGTGACGATGGTCGCGATCTTGCCCGGAGGCAAGGCGTGGTAGCCGGTGGAAAGAGCGGGATGTTCTTCGATCATGGATCGTTTTGGAACTCGTTCCGACGATCATGTCAATGGGATTGCAGCCGTCGACGTTCAGGCAGCGATGTCATCGTCCAAAGGCGGCAGATTATCCATCTCCAGCCATCGGTCGCTTCGCAGGTCCTCGGCCGGCCGATCGAGTGTCACGACCAGAGCCATCATTTCTCGCCATGCCGGATGATGCTCCGATGCGGGAGCGGCACGGTCGATCGCCTTGAGGATCGCCGCCTCGCGGGACGACAACATCAGCCGGCCGCGCACAAGCGCGCCTCTCAAGACCCGCCAGAGATAATGAAGATCGTGGATGCAGACGCCGCGCGAGTCGGGGCGGCTCACCGCATAGGCTCCTGTACGCGAGACGATCGCGTGCCGCATCTGGTCCAGCGCGAAGGCGGAGAGGCTGTCCGGCACCTCGGCGGATACCTCCATCACATGCAGAAGCAGTTCCAGTTCCACCACGGACGTGACCACGCCGTCATCGGAAATGTTTCGCATCAGCCACCGGGCGCCGGCTTCGCTGATCGCACCTCTCGGTGGCGTCTCTTGGACAAGGAAGCGCGTCAGGCTTTCAATGAAGAAGATCTCCCATTCCTGGGATGCTTCCGGGCAGCAATGTGCAAGTGCAAGAAGCGTGCGAGCGTCTTCCAGCGTGCGAACACCATGCGGGAAGGTGTATTTGCGCAGCAGCAGGATTTCATCGTTCGAGATACGGTTTGCGCCGGCGATGACACAGGCGGGAAACGAGAAGCGGAACGCGCTCATCTTCCATCTCCATTTTCATCCAGCGTAGGATGTGGAGCGCTGCCTCGAGAAGTTGAGGCGCGGTACGGAGACGTGCTTAACGCTGGTTTACCGCTGCGTCAGGCAGAGGCCGCCTGTGCCTCCCTGGCACGCTCACGCCAGATGATGAAGAGGCCCGAGCCGACGATAATGGCGATGCCAACCCACTTCGAGGCGGTTGGGAAATCGCCGAAGAGTGCATAACCAAGCACGGTTGCCGAGATGATCTCGAAATACTGGAACGGCGCCAGCAGCGACAAAGGCGCGAGCCGGAAAGCGCGGACCACCAGCAGGTGGACGTAGCCGGAGAGTGAGCCGAGCACGACCAGCAAGATCAGGCCAAGCCATGTCGCCGGAAGCGAGGGCTCGAAATCGACAATCCCCTGCGCATCGCCCACCAGTAAGGCTGCCGCCATGAACACGGTGCCGCCGACGCCGGCCATGGTCTGCATCACGAGCGGCGAATCGCCATCACCGATCGCGCGGTTGAGGAAGAGATAGAGCGTGAAAAGGAAGGCGCAGACCACCGGCAGCAGCGCCGTCCAGCCAAAGATCGCGTAACTCGGCTGGATGACGATCATCGCCCCGGCAAACCCGACGATGATGGCGAGCCAGCGCCGCCAGCCCACCCGGTCGCCGAGGAAAATCGCCGACATCATCGTCAACATGAAGGGTTCAACGAAATAAATGGCGAAGACATCCGCAAGCGGCATGTATTTGACCGCCGTGAAGAACATCAGGCTGGCCGCCGCGTGCAACACGCCCCGCAGTAGGTTCATCCATGGCCGTCGCGAGTGGATGAGCGCCGAACCCGTCACCACCGCCAGGGGCAGAAGGCAGACGAGCTGGAAAAAGAACCGGTAGAAGGTGATCTGGCCGGGCGACATCGCCTCGAATGTCGCCATGTATTTGGCAATCGCATCCATGACGGGAAGGACCACCATGCAGCTTGCCATGAGGGCCATGCCCTTGATCGGATTTTCAGGGGTGGAATGATTCATGGCGAGCCGCTTTCGATGAGCAGCGGTTCAACCACAGCCAAACGGGTTCTTCAAGCTCTAGAGCAGGAAGAACAGGACGCTCTGGGCCAGATTCGCCGTCACGAAGATCGCGGCAATGGCCACGCCGATGATGGTTACGTTCTGCAGCATCATTAAACCTTGAGAGGGGGCGTCGCGAGGGCGCGAGATGGGGGGAATCTCTTACCGGGGGGACGGGGGGACTGCCCTCGCGACATGCACATAATGATCTTCTTCGCCGATCGTTCCATGCTTTGCGCAGAAAAATTTTTGTCGACCAGAGTTGGCTGATTTCTAGCGAAAATTGTCGCGTGACCTCGGCCGGAAATCATCCCGGTCACGGTCTGAATCGCGGTCGTAGCTGCGCCGGTCATTATCGTCTCCACGCTCGACGCGCAGTCGATCGAGGACCTGGATGAGAAGGTCGGCACATTCCTTGGTCGGCTCGCCTTCGGCACACCGGAAATCGATCACCGTTCCGCCTGCCTCGATGCGAAAACGAGCGGCGCGCTCACGCCAGGAACGGGAGGTCGCGGTGTCGGCGCTGGCGCCTTCGTCGCGGTCGCCTTCAGGTGGCGCGGGTGGTGCTTCAGGCCGTCGCTCCGCGTCAGCCGGCGAGGCCGGAGGCGTGGCGGGCGCGTCAGTCGGTGCCTGCGCGAGTGCCAGCGTGGACGAGATGGAAAGCACAGCAGATGCCGCAAGGATCGTCAGTTTCATCGGGGTCGCCTCCATAAAAGCCTGGCTGACCAACCGGAAGCATCGCCCTTTGTTCCCGCGGGAAATCGGCTGACGCTCAGGGCACCGGAGCGGGCGGCCGGGTCTCGAAGACGCCGATCGAACCAGTCACCGTCGGATCAATGGTTTCGAGGCGATCCCAAGCAACCGAGACGCCGAACAGGAGGAGAGCTATGAGGGGGACAAGCAGAAGCAAGCCGGTATTGGACGCGCGCATATCGTACTCCGCACAAGTGATAGCGAAGGGGAACATGGCGACGGCAAGATTAACGAGAGGTTAAATTTCGCCCTTTTGCACAGCCCATGCACCAGAGTTGATCAGCGGTGGCTAAAACAACAAAAAACCCGGCCGAAGCCGGGTTGATTTGGTGCGGTCGAGAAGACTCGAACTTCCACGTCTTGCGACACAGCGACCTCAACGCTGCGCGTCTACCAATTCCGCCACGACCGCATCGTGGTAGGTCCGACTTGCGCCGGCGGGGGAGCATGTAGCAAAAGGATTTGGCGGGCACAAGTGCACTGCGACAGATTTTTCAGGGATAAAATTTTCGGTTCTTCATCCCTATATGAACCGGGCGTATTCGCGCCCTGTCTCGACCCTTGAACAGCCCTTAGAAGAAGATTTTCCATGCTGACGCGCACCGAACTCAACGCCACCATGTTTCCCAAGGAAGGCTCGCCGCCAGTGCGCTGGAGAATCTCCGACAGCCCGGTTCCTTATGAGCAGGCGGTGGCGGAGATGGAGGCGGAAGTTGCGGCGATTGCCGACGGACGGACGGACGAGCTTGTCTGGCTTCTCGAGCATCCGCCGCTTTACACTGCCGGTACGAGCGCTGACGCGAGTGACCTCATCGAGCCGGATCGATTTCCCGTTTATGCCACCGGCCGCGGCGGCGAATATACCTATCATGGCCCCGGCCAGCGCGTGGCCTATGTCATGCTTGACCTGAAGCGCCGCCGCCAGGATGTGCGGGCTTATGTTGCGGCACTGGAAGAACTGGTGATCCGCACCCTCGACATGATGAACGTCAAAGGCGAGAGGCGCGAGGACCGGGTGGGCGTATGGGTGCGCCGGCCGGAAAAGCCGCCGCTTGCCGATGGTTCGATGGCGGAGGACAAGATCGCCGCGCTCGGCATCCGGTTGCGGCGCTGGGTGAGCTTCCACGGACTGTCGTTGAACGTCGATCCGGATCTTTCGCATTTCAGCGGAATCGTGCCCTGCGGAATCAGCGCCTATGGCGTCACCAGCCTTGTTGACCTCGGGTTGCCGGTGATGATGGCCGATGTCGACATGCGCCTGCGCGAAGCATTCGAAGACATCTTTGGCCCGACTGTAAACGAGGGGCCGCGCTGAGATGGTCGACATCAAGGTAAAGCCGCGCCCGATCGGCGCAACCGCCACCGTTGGCCGCCATGGTCACCCGCAGGTGACAAGCGCGACCGGCGGTGGACTGGGCATCGTCACCGGTGCGTCGGAGCCGGGCTTCAACCCACTCGACCTTATGTTCTCCTCACTTGCCGCTTGCCTGGTGCTGAGCGCGCGCATCGCGGCAAGCTGTCTCCAGCTTCTGGATCGGCTTGTCGAGGTGAGGGTTCATGTGACGGGGGAGAAGGCTGAAGTCGAGCCAACGCGGATCGAACAGTTCACCATCGACTTCGCGATCGATGGGAGCTTCGGTGCGGACGAGAAGATGCAGATCATCCACCTTGCGGAAGAGATCTGCACCGTCAGCAATACGCTCAAGGGCTCTCCTTCTTTCGAGGTGAGAACCTCCTAGTCGTCGTCGGGTATGCGCGCGTCGACGCCCTCGATACGCAGGTTGTTGACGACGCTTTTGACGCCTCGCAGGGCCTGGATGTGGCGGCCGATCGTGCGGGACGTCTGCGCATCGTCGACTCCGCCGTCGATCGTCACGACCCCGTCTTCGACATGAATGTCGATCAGCGCCATGTCGACGAGGTCAAGGTTCTCAATCGCGTCACTGATGCGCTCCTCGAGATCGTCGGATTCTTCCAGGCCCTCGGTACCCGGCCGGTCGCTGTCGACAAGGCGCTCTTCCTGGCCGTCGGCCTCGGTCTTGTCGACGGTGAAGCCGCGGTTGCGCTCGTCATCGAAATTGGCGTTGGGGTCGCCATAGGCTGCGTTTTCGATCGGCTTGGCGCCGGCGCCGCTGGCATCGTCGTATGGCCAGCCCTGATCGATGTTGCGAGTGTCGTAATCGCGGAAGTCTTCTTCCCTGTTGATCTCGTCGACGTTGCGCTTGGCTGGCATGTCTGTCTCCTGTCGTGTGTCCGGTGCGTCCTCGAGCGTTTCAACTGGCTGGAGCAGGCACCGCGTTAGCGGTCAGGGCTGGCCTGATGCGTCTGTGGACAAACAACGGATGAGGCGGGTTTTGGTTCTGGCGCGGCTCACGATTTTCCCTTTTCCCACTTGCGGATGACGCGGTCGCGCTTCAACCGCGAGAGGCGCTTCAGCCAAAAGATCCCGTCCAGTTGGTCGATCTCGTGCTGCATGCAGATGGCGTAGAAGTCCTGCGCCTCCTCCTCGTGCGCCTCGCCCTTCAGATCCTGGTAGCGAAAGCGGATCCGCCGCGGACGCTCCACCTCTTCGGTCGCGCCCGGCATCGAGACACTGCCTTCCATGTGGCGCATGATCTGCGCAGAGGCATCGAGAAGTTCGGGATTAACGTAGAAGCGCGGTCCCATCTCCGCCGACAGCTCAAGCACGACGAGGCGCTGCAGCACCCCGACATGCGCCGCCGTGATGCCGACGCCGGGGGCAGCCCGCATCGTGTCCAGCAGGTCATGCGCGAATCTTGATAGTTCGTCATCGAAGGTCGTCACGGCGTCACAAGGTTGTGAAAGGCGTGGATCGGGATATTTCACCAGCGGAAGCACGGTCATGGCAGCCTCTTTGAGATCTTTTCGCCAGACACTTAGCCGGCAGGGGCTTGGCGGCTCAAGCTGCGGAATTAGGTTCTTGGCTGGACGCCTCCAACCGATTGTTTTAGCAGACGGTTGATAGGGTTGGTCCGGCAGAGTCGATTGCGTCGTGGCCGGTCCTGTCCCAGGTGTTCCAGTGAACGTCAAACGGCGAGGGCGGCAGATGAGCGATACCGGTGAAGACATTCGCCCCCGCACCAAGCTTGATGAGGCAACTGCCGACATCTACGCCGAAAACGGCTCGATCCGGGGCGATTTCCTTGCCGCCGTTGGTGCGGCCATCGCCGATTCCGATACTTCTTTCCTGCGCAAGCATGTGGCGCGCCTGCATGAGTCCGAGCTTGGCGACCTGCTGGAATCGATTCCGCCCGAACAGCGTCTGGCGCTTGTTCGGCTGCTTGGCGACGATTTCGACCTGACGGCGCTGACCGAGGTCGACGAAGCGATCCGCATGGAAATCGTCGACCAGATGCCGAATGCGCAGATCGCAGCGGCGATCGGCGATCTTGATTCGGATGACGCCGTCTACATTCTGGAAGACCTTGACCAGGAGGATCGCGAAGAGATTCTCGCGCAACTGCCGTTTACCGAGCGGGTGCGGCTGCGCCGGGCGCTGGATTATCCCGAGCAGTCAGCCGGGCGCCGCATGCAGACGGAGTTTGTCGCCGTGCCGCCGTTCTGGACGGTGGGGCAGACGATTGACTACATGCGCGAAGAAGCGGACCTGCCGGAAAGCTTTACGCAGATCTTCGTTGTCGATCCGACCTTCAAGCTGCTCGGCGTGGTCTATCTCGACAAGATCCTGCGCACCAAGCGCGGGGTGAAGATCGAGGCGATCATGCGGGAAACCAACTATCCGGTTCCCGCGGACATGGACCAGGAAGAGGCCGCACAGCTTTTCGAGCAATACGACCTTCTCTCCGCCGCCGTCGTCGACAACAACGGTCGCCTCGTCGGCGTGCTGACGATCGATGATGTCGTGGACGTCATTCAGGAAGAGGCGGAAGAGGATATCATGCGCCTCTCCGGCGTGGGTGACGAAGAACTGTCCGACTCCGTGAAGCAGACCTCGCGGTCACGCATTCCCTGGCTGCTCGTCAACCTGTTCACTGCCTTCATTTCCGCCTCGGTCATCTCGCTCTTCGAGGCAACGATCGAGGAAGTCGTCGCACTGGCGATTCTGATGCCGATCGTTGCCGGCATGGGCGGCAATGCCGGCTCGCAGACGATGACTGTGACCGTGCGGGCGCTTGCGACGCGCAATCTCGACATCCACAACGCGTGGCGCGTGGCCCGGCGCGAAGCGGGGGTCGGGCTTATCAACGGCGTCGTGATCGGCGTTCTTGTCGGCACGGTGGCAGGCCTGTGGTTTCAGGATCCCCATATCGGTGGACTGATCGCGACCGCCATGCTCATCAACATGTTTGCGGCGGCCATGGCAGGCATCATGATTCCGCTGCTGCTGGATCGGGCCGGCGCGGATCCGGCCGTGTCGTCTGCTGTCTTCGTGACCGCCATTACCGACACCACAGGATTCTTCGCATTCCTCGGGCTGGCCACGATCTGGCTTTTGCCGTGACGCCCTGAAAATTGACTTGAACGTAAAAGTCACTTAGGCTTCTGCACGTAAGCAGGGCGAGAACGTGAACAAGTATTATACCATTACGGAGCTGACACGGGAATTCGGGGTTTCGACTCGGACTCTTCGTTTCTACGAGGATGAGGGCCTCATCCATCCGGAAAGGCGTGGCCGCACACGGCTGTTTCGCGCTGCTGACCGCCGTCTCCTGCAGGAAATCCTGCGGGGCCGCCGTATCGGCTTCACCATCGCCGAGATTCGCGAGATCATCCAGGTCTACAAGGAGCCACCGGGCGAGTTGGGCCAGCTGAAGCTGATGATGAAGCGCATCGACGAGAAGCGCGACGAGCTGCGCCAGAAGCGTCGGGACATTGATGAGACGCTGAGCGAGCTGGACACGGCCGAAGAAGCCTGCCTCACGCGCCTCGCGGAAATCGGCGTCGGCACCTGATCCCCATCAATCTGTAGAGTTATTCCTGCGGCTGGGCGATCGCCGAGCACTCCTGCGCGATCATCTGCACGCGGTCGTCCTCCAGCTTGATGCTTCCCTGGAGAAGCGGAGTGAGCAGCGATTGTGACGCCAGCTGGTCTGTGGTGCAGCCGCAGAAGTTCTCACAGATTTTCGCATCATTACCCTGTTGCAGGCAGCCGGCCTCGCAGCTGCGGTTATAGGTCGTGTGTGGATCCGGCACCGGGGCTGGCGACGCCAGCGAGAACAGATAAACAAATGCAATCAGCACCGGCTGGTGCAACAGGTAGATCGCCAGGCTGTGGCGGCCGGCCTTCGACAAGATATTTGTCCGTTGCTGAACGGCTGCAAGCTGGGGCAGCCAGTTGCGTGACAGCGCCAGCCGTGTGACGGCAATGCCAGCCAGCAAAGCGGCAACCCAGGGAAACAGCGGCACGTAATCATTCGACCGCGGCGGGCTGGCTGCAAAACCGAGCCAGCTCAGCCATCGCGTGTCGAACAGAGGCGCGTGGAGGAAGCCTGGTGCAAAACTGCTGTCGGCAATCATCAGGATGATGACCAGAAGAACGCAGGCCGCCGTTAGTGCAATGGGAGCGCGAAGGAACGCTAATCCCACGACGCTGGACAGGGCGATGTTGTGCAGGATGCCGAAATAGATCCACTCGTTCGGGACGGCGATGAGCGTCGCAATGCTGATCAAGAGCGCAGCACCCGCCACCACCGCAAAACGTTTCCAGAAGGAAGTCCAGCGGATCACCGGGTAGTGGGCAAGCACGAGGCTTACACCGGCCAGGAAAAGGAAGCTGCTGGCGATGCAGCGCGCGTAGATGCGAAAGAAGCCTTGGGTTGCCGTTCCCGGCTCCAGGTAACCGAAGAACTCCAGGTCCCAGGTGAAGTGGTAGGTTGCCATCGCCACCAGCGCGACGCCGCGCAGTGTGTCGATCAGTGGGATACGTGGGAATTTTGCGGAGGTCTGGGAAGCGTCGGCGACTGTCACGGGGATCTTTCGTGTTTTACCTGGCGTCTTATTTGGCGTCGGGATCCATCAAGGCGAGCCGTGCCTCGGAGAAAAACTGGCGGCGCGTCAGGACGGCGATCACAACAACCGTCGTCGCCATGAACATATAGGGCCCGGCGAACCAGCCGAGGTAACCGATCGACAGAAAAATCGCTCGCAGCCCGGCGTTGAAGTTCCGCGCCGCGATGATGTTCATCTCCACCACCTGGTCCGCCGCCTTTTCCGCAGCTGCGCGGTCGACATTGGTCTCGTGCATCATCGGCAACGCCCCAAACAGGATCGTGCAGTAGTTGAAGAGCCGGTAGGACCAGCCGAATTTGAAGAACGCATAGCCGAACAGCACGGTAAGGCCAGCTACCTTCAGCTCGAAGGTCGTGCGGCCGCTATAGGCGACGAAGGCAAGGTCGCGAAACACGGCATCGACCTGGTCGGTGGCGCCGAGCAGCGCAAAACAGCCGCCCATGGCGAAGATCGAGGTGGAGGCGAAAAAGGCCGTGCCGTTTTGCAGGCCGGCCATGATCTGCGTGTCGATCATCTTCAGGTCCCGCCGCAGGGAATTGTAGATCCACAGCTTGCGTCGTTCCGCCATGGCGCGGTTGAGGCTCGCACGCGGAAGCAGCCGCGCACCGGACCCGGCAGTTATCCACGAATAGACCCACCAGAGCACGAGGAAGAGGGCTAGTGCGGCGTAGTCGAGCGTCGTCATGGGTCAACCTTGAGGGACGGTGGTCGTGCTTCTCTCATGAGAGGTTTCTCAGAGTCTCGCAAGAGTCAGAGGGCAGGAGGGAACTTGGACGCCCCAGCAGCATTGAAACATGACAAAGCTGTGGCTGCCGCCTTCTTTCCGCCATCTTAGTGATTGCGGAGCCGGCGGTAATTTAATAGACGGTTAGCCATACGGCCGCGCAAGGACGTAGAAAAATGTCTAGAGACCTTGGAGACGATATGGAAGAGACTGCACAGACATCCTGCTGGAGCGTAACCTTCAAGGCGCTTGCGGGATTTGCAGGAGCTCTCGCGCTCGCCTATCTCTTCGGCGCATTCTGACCAGCCTAAAAAGATCCTGGCGGCGTGGTATTGCTACCGCGCCGTTCCTATTTCAGAACAGTGTCGCGGCCATCCAAGTGGATGTCGGATCACCACCTGAACTATAGGAACTGACGACCTAGACTTCATCATCGGGTTAGTCAGCGGGATACAGATGTTTCTTTCCGTCTTCGACGTTTTCAAGATTGGTGTAGGCCCTTCAAGCTCCCACACGATGGGACCCATGTCGGCTGCCAATCGCTTCCTCGAGCTGATACTTTCCAATGATTGGCCGCGCCCGGCGGGCACCCATGTCGCAGGGCTGAAGGTGAGCCTGCATGGCTCGCTTGCCTTTACCGGCATCGGTCATGGAACGGGCAGGGCGGTCATCCTTGGCCTGATGGGCGAGGCGCCGGCAAAGGTCGATCCCGACCGCATGGACGAGATTATCGCCGATGTAGAGCGGACCGGACGCGTTTCGCCTCCCGGCCATCCGATCTACGAGTTCCAGCCGAAGACCGACCTGATCTTCGACAAGAAGCAGCCTCTTCCGGGCCACGCGAACGGCATGAGCTTCTCCGCTTTCGATCGCGATGGCCGGCTTCTCCTGAAGCGGATCTATTATTCGATCGGCGGCGGTTTCGTCGTGACCGATACCGAGCTTGAGGCCATGCGGGCTTCGAAGAAGTCCAGCAGCGATGCGCGGGTGCCGTATCCGTTCTCCACTGCCAAGCAGATGCTCGAGATGGCGCAAGGCTCCGGGCTCACCATCGCGCAGATGAAGCGTGCCAACGAAGAGACCAGGATGAGCCGCGCAGATCTCGATGCGGGGCTCGACGAAATCTGGGAAGCGATGAAGAGCTGCATCGACCGCGGTCTCAAGGTCGACGGCATCATGCCGGGTGGACTGAAGGTTCGGCGCAGGGCCCGCGCGATCCATCACAAGCTGAACGAGGAGTGGCGCAGCAACCGGCTCAATCCGCTGCTCGCCAATGACTGGCTCTCTGTGTACGCCATGGCGGTGAACGAGGAGAATGCCGGCGGTGGTCGCGTCGTGACGGCACCGACCAATGGCGCGGCCGGCGTCATACCGGCAACGGTGCGCTATTACCTGCATTTTCATGAGGATGCGACGCAGGAGGATATCCGCAACTTCCTGCTGACCGCGGCCGCCATCGGCGGAATCATCAAGCACAACGCCTCCATCTCCGGTGCCGAGGTCGGCTGCCAGGGTGAGGTTGGTTCTGCTGCCGCCATGGCCGCGGCAGGGCTTGCCGCCGTGATGGGCGGATCGCCTGAGCAGATCGAGAACGCCGCCGAGATCGCGCTCGAGCACCATCTCGGCATGACCTGCGACCCGGTGGCGGGGCTCGTCCAGGTGCCTTGCATCGAGCGCAACGCGCTCGGAGCCGTGAAGGCCGTAACTGCTGCATCGCTGGCGCTGAAGGGTGACGGCGCTCATTTCGTGCCGCTTGATGCCTGCATCGAGACCATGCGCCAGACCGGCAACGACATGAGCGAGAAGTACAAGGAAACCTCCACCGGCGGCCTCGCCGTCAACGTGGTGGAGTGCTGAGTCGTTTCGTCGCTGTGGAGGGGAGGTCATGCGCCTTGACCTCCACGGCGAATGGGTCTTGAAGAAGCGGATGTCGCTACATCTGATCAAGCTTTGCGTCGGGGCCGATTCCATCCAGGATCTGCGGGATTGGGTTGCCGAACGCGCCCTCAATGCGATCGCTGCCGGCCTCGAGCCGCATAGCGTGCACACCACGCGCATGGTCCCCAAGCGCATCGACGAACTGCTTGAAAATGGCTCGCTCTACTGGGTCATCAAGGGCCAGGTGATGGCGCGGCAGAAGCTGCTCAAGATCGAGACGGTGACCGGCGGCGACGGCATCCAGCGTTGCCAGCTATTCCTCGGTCCGGAAGTGATCGAGACGGCGCCTCAGCCGAAGCGACCGTTCCAGGGCTGGCGGTACCTGAAACATGAAGAAGCGCCGCGTGACCTCGGAAATCTCGGCGAGGACCTGACGGCGCTTCCTGAAGAGCTTCGGCGCGAACTCGCCGAGCTTGGCTTGCTGTAATCTCTTAGCGGATCTTCAGGCGAACCGGGGCCCGCCCGGAGCGGCCGGCGACGTGCAGATGGATCTGCGCTTCCGGCTGCGTGTGGCGCCATGCCCGTGCACCATGGCTGAGCAGCAGTGCCACGAGATCGCGCGTCTTCTCCTTGGAGCGGCCGATCCCGATGCCGGCCAGACGCATCGCCGCCTCGTGAAGCGGATTAAGGGCAATGCCCCGTGCCCGGTTCTTAGACGGACTGCGGAATGCAAGATCCGCGCTGTTTTCGTTCAGTCCCATAGGAAACCCCGCTTACGCTATACTCTCGAGATTTCTCCGCGCCGACAGCCGGCGCGGGCATTACGTCATGCGAGACCCTCGCTTACTGCTGGGCAGCCCAGCAGCTGATGCCCTTCTTCTTGAGCATGTTGCAGGCCTCGACCGCCTTCTTCTGGTCGCCGAAGCCACCGAAACGGGCGCGGTACATCTGTTCGCCATTGTTGGTGAAGGCGACCGTGAACGGCGTTGCGGAACGCAGCACCTTGCCGCCCTTGTCCTGCGCATTCTGAAGCAGGCCCTGGGCCATCTTCTCGTCAGGCGACGCGCCGATCTGGATGACCCAGCCCTGCGGAAGGGCTGCAGCCTTTGAAGCCTTGGTCGACGCTGTGGTGACCTGGTCGAGCGCCGGCTTGCTGGTGCGAACGGCAGCAACTTCTTCGCGGCGCTCGGGGATGAATTCCGGGGCAGGCGTCGGGACGGCGGAGACATTCGCCATCGCCTTGTCCATGACCTGGTTGATCACCTTCTTCTGCGAGGATTCGCCGGCATAGGCGGTAGCAGCGGGAGCGATTGATGCAGCAGGCTGTTCGCTGTAACGGGATTCCGGACGCGGACCAGCCGGCGGCAGGTCAAGCGCTGCCATCTGGCGGGCTTCGGAAACCTTCGGCTCGGAGCGAACGGGAGCGGTCGGGACAGCAACCGGTGCGGTCGGTGAAGCCTGGGCGATCAGGTTCGATGTGCCGCCGCGCGATGCCTTCGGCAGATATTCGGCGACCAGCTTGCGCATGGTTGCATCACGTGCGGCGCTGGAGCGACCACCGAGCACAACGGCGACGATGGAGCGGCCGTCAAGTTCTGCGGAGGTTGCGAGGTTGCTGCCTGCGGCGCGGGTATAGCCGGTCTTGATGCCGTCGACACCCTTCACCGAGCCAACCAGGCGATTGTGGTTGCCGATGACCTGCTTGCCGAAGTTGAAGCTGCGGATGCTGAAATAGTGGTAGTACTGAGGAAAGTGCTGGCGAAGCGCGATGCCAAGGCGAGCCTGATCGCGTGCCGTCGTCATCTGCGCCGTGTTCGGCAGGCCATGCGCGTTGCGGTAGGTGGTGCGGGTCATGCCGAGCGCGCGGGCCTTGCTGGTCATCATCTGCGCGAAGCGGGATTCGGACCCGCCAACGAATTCGCCGAGAGCCGTTGCGATGTCGTTTGCCGAACGCGTGACAAGGGCGCGGATCGCCTGGTCGACGGTGACCGAGCCACCGGCGCGGACACCGAGCTTGGACGGAGGCTCCTTGGCGGCATTGGCGGAAACGGGAACGGTGCTGTCGAGGCGGATGCGGCCGGCCTCAAGCGCTTCGAAGGTGAGGTAGAGGGTCATCATCTTCGTGAGCGACGCCGGATAACGCAGGCCATCCGGATCTTCCGAATAGAGCACCTTGCCGGTCTTTGCGTCGACAACGATGCCGGCATATTTGGGAGCCGCAGCCGCGGGAGTCGCAAACGCCGTCAGGGTTATCACGAGGGTGAGAAGATAACCGAGGAACCACCCCGGGATGGCCGCAGCATCCTTCTTAGGGGATGCGGAAAACACTGTTTTTGACACTGCCGCACTCATCGCTTGCATTCACGTTATTACATCCGGCCGCTCCCCCGATCGCAGCCGTTATCCAGCAATCTAGGGGAATAGCGTTACCAAGAGGTTTATGATGAACAATCCGTTGNCCCGGTTTGCTGCATCCGAACCTTGNGGAGCAGCGGGCATTTCACCTGGTGGAGAGCCGGGCNTCGACAAAGGATCNAACTGCGGCATCAATATGTTGCCAGTCCTTCAAAAGGTCGCTGGAGAAGCGATAAAACACAGAAAGATCCTGTCCGACGTGGATATCGCGCTGGCAGTCACCACCCGTTGACCTCTCTCCCGCAACAGGCAGGAGGCAGCGAACGGCATAGTCATCTTCGCCAGGACGTGATGCCGTCAGCAGCACTTCCGGGCCATAACCGGCCTCGGGATCGAGTCGATGAAGGGTGAGGCCGAAGTCGGCCTGTTCCGGTGGTCCGTCGAACAGCTTCGAGTAGATGGGATCGACCCGACCCGACATGTCGCGCGACATGGTGCTTTGCGAGAGCTGCAGGAAAATGAGGGTAGAGGATTGGCCAGCGTCATCGAAGCGCGCGCGCAGCTCAGGGCGAAAGCCCGACATTTCCGGCCATGTCAGGTAAAGATCGGCGCGCTCGGATGTCCCGGAACGGCGCTGGTCGCGGAAGCGGATGACATTGGCAGGCAGTTCGAGCTTATCCTGGCCGATCTGCAGCGAAACGAGTTCTTCGCTGTCCGTATGCCCGGCGAGGGAGATCTTTTCGCCGAACCAGCGACCGCCAAGGCTGATGCCGGCAGTCAGCAGTGCAAGCAGGGCAATCACGGCCGTCAACCGGTAGATGAACCGGTTGGAGATCAGCGGTGCCTCTTCTGTTTGAGAATGATGGCCAGACACTGCCAGATGCGCTCCGTCGTCGTTGGCTCGTCGCGCGTGGGTGGGGATGGACCCGAAACGCAGCAAGACGAAGCGACGGTCACTCTGGCGTGTCTTGGTTAATGCGGAGTAAATGCGTGGAGGCGGACGCCAGGCAGAGCTGAAGTATCCGCCTGAGGATCACTTCGAGACCGCACCCACGGCAATCGCGCGGCCGTCCTGGAGCTTGACCCAGCGCGCAGGGTTGTCGCTCGCCTGTCGCTTGAGGAAGGTGTATTCCGTGTCGGTCCACACCATCACCTTGTTGCGCATGTTGTCGAGAACGAAGTCGCCGCGATCGGTGCGGACGGTCAGCACGGCATGGCCTTCGCCATTCGGCTGCAGGACCACCGTGATCAGCAGGTCCGAGGGAGAGAAGCCCTTGGTCATCAGCATCTTGCGCTTCAGAAGCACGAAGTCTTCACAGTCGCCGACGGTGCGGGGATAGGCCCAACGCTCTTCGACGCCGTAGATCTCCTGGTCGGTCATCGGGGTGATCGACGAATTAACGGTGTAATTGACGTCGAGAAGGGTGCGCCACTTCTCTTCGGTCAGCGTCATCGGCCCGCGATCCTTGTAGGAAGCCGTGCACTCGCTCGTATAGGTCTTGCAGAACTCGTAATGCCCGATCGGTGGGTTCGCCTGGCCGATGACGCGCATGGCGCCGGCGGGCATGGAGAAGGCCGATCCGGCCGAGATGACGGCCATGACGGCGGTGATGGCTGCGAGGCGTATTCCCTTGAGGTGGCTCATGTTCTTGTCTCCCCGTTATGGGAAGGACAATGCCAGACAGGGTTTGAGCGACGGCAAAATCTCGCAGTAAAAACAGATGCTTATTTGAACTCAATTCTGCTAAATTACCAGTCGAATACAGATAAAATTAGATCGATCGGGTTATCGAAGATGGCGCACCGGAAGAGCGTCCGTAACCTCGGCAGGGCGCTCTTCGGCCAATGAACTTAGGCTTATTCGACGGGGAAGAATCAGGTCGATGGTGCCGGATCGCGGAGAAAGGTTAACGCGAAGCCTGGCTGAGATGCGCTGATCCATACAAGCTGTCATGAAAAATCACGTCACACGCCGGTTTTACGCCGCAACGTCTCAAGAAAAAAATCTCGAAACGGCACATTTTTTCTGATCGTATTGGGACGACAGAGGTGCGATGTCCGCAGATGACACAGGTGATCGCGCGCATGCGCATGGCGCACGCGCTTTAGGTCGTCACGAACTGATCACTGAGTGAGTGGATGAGGTTTAGAGGAACTCGGTCAGAGTTTCTCGTGACTGGACCGAGCTGAACTCGATCGCGACGCCTTCCATGAAGTGGCGAACCACGCGGCCCCGCATGCTGCCGAGGCGCACGGCCGTGCCAAGGGCAGGCCGGATATCGATGTCGATTGCGGCGCCGGACAGCGAAAGGTCCATGATACGGCAGGCATAACGGCGACCGTCATCGAGCGTGATCTCGGCGCGCGTATTGCGCGGAGCAAGACGATCATGCCGGCGATCTTCCGGAAGGCCGAGTTCGTGCTTGTTGGCGATCCATGTCAACTGGGCGGCCAGCTTCTCGCGCTTGCGGTCCGTCGCGTTGATCGACATCACGAAGCCGTTGGCGGTGAGGGCGGTGACATTGCCCTCGAGGCGACCCAGGTGATCGAGATAGGCGACGACGCGCTCGCCGACGGCCGGGCGGCCGGCGCAGGTGAAGCTCACGTCGCCAGGCGACATGTCGACAGCGTCACACGGGAATTCTTCGTAGGACGCCAGCATCAGCCGACCGGGCACGTTGACCGTCACGCTCTGGAATGCCCGCTGCGTAGGAGCAACCTGCGTCTGGGTTGGTGCCGGCTGGAATGAATACATTAGGGGTTCGGCCCTGTTGGTGCGTCCCGTCTACAATAGCGTGGCCGAGTTAACAGATGGTTGTTGCACCTCAGGTTGTACGCGCCACCATCGGCTGTGGCGTCCGCCGCGTGTTTGGCTGGTCGGCCTTGTCTGCCGTCAGTGGTACGCCGAAGTGGGCGTCGCTGCCGGTGAGGAAGGTCCAGTCCCTCAGCCGGAAGCCCGGGAGAGGCGAGCGTGGCCGGGGCTGGCCGGGCATGACCGGCATCAGTGATCCCAGTACCCGGTCGCAGCCATCGAACTCTGTCGACCAGAGCGGCAGCAGCAACATCTCGTATGGCTGATCCTTTCTAAACTCAGTGAGAACGAGCTCAAGAAGCGCCGGCGTCTCGTATTCGAGCACCTTGCGTGCCAGATCGGCACCATCGGTCGCGTTGGAACCGCTGAAGAGATAACCGAAGGACTGGTCCTTCAACTCTCGATCAAACAGGTCGCAGAGACGGGTCCCCGCCAGGCGGAACGTTGGCGCGCCGGTGTTGCTCTTTGCGATGATGAACAGGTCCGGCAGGAGATGGCGCAGTGCGGATGGATCAACCTGGGTTCGTAGCGGCGCGATCCGATCGCCCTTGATGTTCAGCCAGTAGTCGAAAATGGACCGGCTTGCATGGTTTTGCATTCACTGCACCTGTAACATTTCATTCCAAAACCGCGCGTCATGCGCGACCGTTCGCCTCCCTTTAGCGAAAAGCGTGCCATGGCAGGTCTTCCATGGTTAAGGATTGGTTGCGGCAATGCGTCGAGGCCAACGGCCTTGCTGCGCCTTTCCTTTGGCCGGGCGCTTCTGTATGGCTCCAAGGGAACATGCACGGTGAGGTTATGATGGTTGATGGGCGGGAGATGCCGGCGGAGCCGGAAGGCAGCGGGCAGGAGATCGAGCCGTCGCCACCAATATTCAACCTGCCGAACAGCCTCGTTTTCACGCTCGCGCTGCTCGCCCTCATCTACGTCGTGCAGGAATACCTGCTCGGCCCTGAGGAACGCGCCTACCTTGTTATCGATCTGGCCTTCGCGCCGCTCCGCTATGCCTACCCGCTGGCGGAGCAGGGATATGAATGGCTCTGGACGCCGGTCACCTATTCGCTGCTCCACGGCAGCATCGAGCACATCCTTTTCAACAGCCTGTGGCTGATGGCGTTCGGCGCGCCTGTTGTACGTCGCATCGGGACAGTCCGCTACCTGGTCTTCTGGGCGCTATCGGCTGTCGCCTCCGCCTTCTTCCATGCCTGGATCAACTGGGGTGATGGAACACTGCTGATCGGCGCTTCCGGCGTTGTATCCGCTCTGATGGGCGCTGCCTGCCGTTTCGCCTTCCCGGGCGAGCGCGGCTATGACCGGATGTACGGACACCTTCTGCCGCGGCAGTCGATCCTCGGCGCCTTCCGCAATCGGACGGTAGTGATCTTCACCGCCATGTGGTTCCTCGGGAACCTGCTCGTTGCCTTCGGGGTGACGCTGTTTGGCGCAGATGTGGGTCCGATCGCCTGGGACGCCCATATCGGCGGCTTCCTGTTCGGCTTCCTTACCTTTGGCCTGTTTGATCCGGTGCCTGCGCGACGCTGACTGCATTCACGCATGCTTGATCTCCATATAAGACCGTCCTAAACTTTCGCCAGCGCGTGGGACAAAGAAGCGCGTCCGGTGCCGTCCTGGGGAGGGGGACCCGGAAGCCGAATGGTTTGAGGAGAGACCTGTGGCAATAAACGTCAAGAATATGCTGGATGCAAAAGGCCGTGATGTCGTGACCGTAAAGCCCGACATGACATTGCTCGACGTCTCCCGTGTCCTCAATGACAACAAGATCGGTGCCGTCGTCATCACCGGCGTCGATGGAAGGGTCGCAGGCATCTTTACTGAACGAGACCTCGTGCGGGCCGTCGCCGGGTCCGGCGCTTCGGTCCTCGATCAGCCGGTACGCTCGGCGATGACATCCACCGTCCAGCGCTGCACGGAAGACACGACCGTCGATGAACTGATGGGCATGATGAGCGCCGGGCGCTTCCGGCACGTGCCTGTGGAGCAGGAGGGAAAGCTGGCGGGTATCGTGTCGATCGGTGACGTCGTGAAATCGCGTATTCGCGAGATCGAATTCGAGGCCGAGCAAATTAAGGCCTATATCGCCGGCTGAGGCCGCCGTCGAAGAGGAGTCGCCCGCTGCCTTAGCGGGCGAAGACTTCCTGCATGCGCTTCAGCGCCGAAATCTGGGCCATGGTTTCATCATAGCCACGCTGGATTGCTTCGCCGGCGCGATGGAATTCGGAAAGACCGATATCAGCCAGCCGTGGATGAAGCGCGAGATCCGGCGGATCGCCGGCAAGACGCGCCCGCGAAATCCTCTCCTGGATGATGTTGAAGGCCTGTACCATGGTCCCGGTAACGCTGACCCGCGTCTCTTCCTGCTTCTTCCGCTCTTCGGGAGTCTGGACGCTGGCGTTCAGCTTCACGACCGCCGAACGGCCGAAGATTTCGTAGTTGAGGTTTACCGCGACGACCAGGGGCTGCTCGTAGGCCCGGCACACGGATGTCGGAACGGGATTGACGAGGGCGCCATCCACCAGCGTGCGGTTGTTGCTCCGCACCGGCTCGAAGATGCCGGGAAGCGCGTAGGAAGCGCGCAAGCCCGTGATCAGCGAGCCGCTGGAGATCCAGACTTCATGACCCGTATGCAACTCGGTCGCCACCGACACGAACGGCCGGTCGAGATCCTCGATGGAGAGACCCTCAAGGTGTTCCTGCATCCGCTTGGTCAGCCGCATGCCGCCAAGCAGTCCGCCGCCGCCGATCGTCAGGTCGAGAAGGCCTGCAATGCGGCGCATGGTCAGCGACCGGGCGAAGCTTTCAAGTTCATCGAGCTTTCCGGCAAGGTAACAGCCACCGACCAGCGCGCCGATCGAGGTGCCGGCGATCATGCCGACCTCGATGCCGGCTTCGTCCAGTGCACGCAGGACGCCGATATGGGCCCAGCCTCGGGCTGCACCGCCGCCAAGCGCGAGCGCAAGCTTTGCCTTACGCGGTGCTTCGTTTTCCGGCGGGGTCGGGGGCGCAACGGCTGTGCCGCCTGCTTCGGCAGCGGCGGCGTCAGGTTCCTGACGGTTCCAGCTCCAGTTCAGCATCAGCAAACACCCCCAAGAAAAGCTGAATACCCCTTGACGCCAATCTAGCGCCTCAAAGGGTTTCGAATCCGTTCATCAGATGGGAGCAACCGATCAAAATCGGGGCAGACGCCTAACGTGTTCCCGCGTCCGAATAAACGACACTTGGATCAAAATGACGCTGATCGTCATTGACTTCAAGAACCGCCGCGCCGTCAACTTTTGTGACCGTGCGATAGAAACAGGAGCGCCGGCCGGTGTGACAGGTGGCGTCATGTCCTGCGACGGAAACCTTCAGCCACACGGCGTCCTGGTCACAATCGGTGCGCAGTTCATGCACTGTCTGCAGGTTTCCGGAAGATTCGCCCTTCTTCCAGATCTTGCCGCGCGAGCGGCTGTAATAGTGGGCGACACCGGTTTCCACCGTCAACGCCAACGCCTCGGCGTTCATATGCGCCACCATCAGCAGTTCACCGTCGCGCACGTCCGTCACGACGGCTGTGACGAGGCCATTGGCATCGAACCGTGGCGTGAACGGACCTGCAGCTTCCAGCTCTGCCTTGTCGGCAGATGGACTTGCGAACGAGATGGACATGAGGCGCCTCTGGTCAGCGATTGCGGGCAAGCGTGAAGAAGCGGGCCTGCTCGGCGGCGTTGGTCTTGAACTCACCGGTGAAGGTGGTGGTCAGCGTATGCGATCCATGCTTCTGCACACCGCGCATTTCCATGCACATGTGCTCCGCCTCGATCAGCACGGCAACACCACGCGGCTTCAGCGTGTTCTGGATTGCCTGGGCAATCTGCGCCGTCATGTTTTCCTGCGTCTGCAGGCGGCGACCGAAGATTTCCACGACGCGGGCGATCTTCGACAGGCCGAGAACGGGGCCGGACGGAAGGTAGGCGATGGTCGCCTTGCCCTTGATGGGCAGCATGTGGTGCTCGCAATGCGAAAAGAACGGAATGTCGCGCACCAGCACGATGTCATCGAAGCCGGACATTTCCTCGAAGGTGCGGCCCAGCACGTCTTCGGCGGCGAGGTCATAGCCGGAAAAAAGCTCGCGGTAGGACGCAGCAACGCGCTTCGGCGTATCCAGCAGGCCTTCCCGGCTCGGGTCATCGCCGGCCCAACGCAGAAGAACGCGAACGGCTTCCTCTGCCTCCTGCTGGGTTGGACGGGCCTGCTTTTCCTGCGTGCCCGGGAAATTCTTCACGATGGCATCCATCTATCGTCTCCCGATGCGGTTCAAGGCCGCATCCGACTGTTCGTCACTCACGCCTTAGCGGGCCCCGAAGCGCCACGAATGGTAAGGCAATTGGGCGCTATCTGACCGCTGCCCGGCTCTTTTACAAGACATCCTATCCTCATTTCGATAGGATTTCGTGAAAAGATCCGTTCTTGATGATCCTTGCGCACCATCACATATAAGGGTCCGAGATTCATTCTGGTAGATCGCCAGCGAGCACAGAGTGTTCACCAGCCAATAGGCAAAACAGCCCCATGGACGACATTTACAACAGCAAGATCTTGGAATTTGCGGGCAACATCGCCCGCACCGGCACTCTGCCCGATGCTGATGCTAGCTCGGAGAAGCATTCGAAGCTCTGCGGCTCCAAGGTCAAGGTGCACTTGAAGATGAGCGGCGATCGCATCACCGATTTCGCCCATGAGGTGCGCGCCTGCGCGTTGGGCCAGGCCTCGTCCTCTATCATGGCGCGCCACGTCGTTGGCGCCAGCGCCGCCGAGATCCGCCAGGCACGCCAGGACATGCTTGCGATGCTGAAGGAAGGCGGTGAGGGGCCGGAAGGTCGCTTCGAGGAAATGCGCTACCTGAAACCGGTCAAGGACTACAAGGCCCGCCACGCCTCCACGATGCTGACCTTCGACGCCGTGGTGGATGCGATCGACCAGATCGAGGCGAAGGCGCAGGCCAGCGTGGCGGTCGGCTGACCGGCATGTGCGGCGCGCCCGATTGTCGACATTCTGAAGCCCCGGCGCCTTCCTCCGGACGCAACTGGCGCGGTCCCTTCCGCAAGACCCCCGACCGTCTGCTCGGCATGGGCCTGATCCGGCTGTATCAACTCACGCTTTCCGGCTTCATCGGAAATAGCTGCAGGCATATCCCGACCTGTTCCGAGTTCGGTTACGAGGCCGTCGCCCGCCATGGTTTGTGGCCCGGCGGCTGGATGACGCTGTTTCGCGTCGCGCGTTGCGGACCGGGCGGCACCAGCGGGCTTGATCCGGTGCCGGAGACCCTGGCGGATCGCCAGCATTGGTGGATGCCGTGGCGTTATTGGCGGCCACGCCACAGCGCTTAAAACCTTTACTTGTCCGCCTGTTTTCACTAATACGCACGCGTTCATGTTGCCGGCCTGCGTCGGCGGCCCTTTTTGACCACCCGCATTCGTTGGCGGGACTGGACAGGAGAATTCAGATGTCCGTTTCCCTTACATTCCCCGATGGCTCCGTTCGCGCTTTTGAAGCCGGAACGACCGGCCTTGCTGTCGCCGAATCCATTTCTAAGTCGCTTGCAAAGAAGGCCGTGGCGATCGCGCTCGATGGCCAGTTGCTCGACCTTTCCGACCCCGTAACCGACGGCAAGATCGAGATAGTCACGCGCACCGATCCGCGTGCGCTTGAGCTCATCCGCCACGACGCCGCCCACGTGATGGCCGAGGCGGTGCAGTCCCTGTGGCCGGGAACCCAGGTCACCATCGGCCCGGTGATTGAGAACGGCTTCTATTACGACTTCAAGCGCGTCAACAAGGAGACGGGCGAAGACTGGCCCTTCACACCTGACGATCTGCCGAAGATCGAAAAGAAAATGAAGGAGATCATCCAGCGCAACGATCCCTTCACCAAGGAAGTCTGGTCGCGTGATGAGGCCCGCAAGGTGTTCGGCGACATGGGCGAGACCTACAAGGTCGAGCTTGTTGACGCGATCCCGGAAGGCGATGACGTCAAGATCTACCGACAGGGCAAGTGGTTCGACCTTTGCCGTGGCCCGCACATGGCCTCCACCGGCCAGATCGGCACGGCCTTCAAGCTGATGAAGGTGGCTGGCGCCTACTGGCGCGGTGACAGCAACAACCCGATGCTGACCCGTATCTACGCAACGGCCTGGGCCACGCAGGAAGAGCTCGACCAGTACCTGCATGTGCTGGCTGAGGCGGAAAAGCGCGACCACCGGAAGCTCGGCCGTGAGATGGACCTGTTCCACTTCCAGGAAGAAGGCCCGGGCGTTGTGTTCTGGCATGGTAAGGGCTGGCGCATGTTCCAGACCCTGACAGCGTATATGCGCCGTCGTCTGGCCGGCACTTATGAAGAGGTCAATGCACCGCAGGTGCTGGATGCGTCGCTCTGGGAAACCTCCGGTCACTGGGGCTGGTACCAGGAGAATATGTTCGCCGTGAAGTCTGCCTATGCGTTCACGCATCCGGACGACAAGGAAGCCGACAACCGCGTCTTCGCACTGAAGCCGATGAACTGCCCGGGTCACGTGCAGATCTTCAAGCATGGCTTGAAGTCTTACCGTGAACTGCCGATCCGGCTTGCTGAATTCGGCACCGTGCACCGTTACGAAGCCTCCGGCGCCCTGCATGGCCTGATGCGCGTTCGTGGCTTCACCCAGGACGATGCACACGTCTTCTGCACCGACGAACAGATGGCAGCCGAATGCCTTCGCATCAACGACCTGATCCTGTCCGTCTATGAAGACTTCGGCTTCAAGGAAGTTGTCGTGAAGCTGTCGACACGGCCTGAAAAGCGTGTCGGCACCGATGCGCTTTGGGATCGTGCTGAATCCGTCATGATGGACGTGCTGAAGACGATCGAAGCGCAGTCCGGCGGTCGCATCAAGACTGGCATTCTGCCAGGCGAGGGCGCGTTCTACGGTCCGAAGTTCGAATACACGTTGAAGGACGCGATCGGCCGTGAATGGCAGTGCGGCACCACCCAGGTTGACTTCAACCTGCCGGAGCGGTTCGGCGCCTTCTACATCGACCAGAACTCCGAGAAGACACAGCCGGTGATGATCCACCGCGCCATCTGCGGCTCGATGGAGCGCTTCCTCGGTATCCTGATCGAGAACTTCGCGGGCCACATGCCGCTCTGGATCGCGCCGACGCAGGTCGTCGTCGCAACGATCACATCGGACGCGGATGACTATGGCCGTGAAGTCGCAGAAGCGCTGCGCGATGCTGGCATGGTCGTCGAGACCGACTTCCGCAACGAAAAGATCAACTACAAGATCCGCGAGCATTCGGTCACGAAGGTTCCGGTGATCGTCGTATGCGGTCGTCAGGAAGCGGAGAACCGTTCGGTGAACATCCGCCGCCTCGGCTCTCAGGCGCAGACCTCCATGTCGCTGGACGAGGCAATCGCTTCGCTTGCACTCGAGGCAACGCCGCCGGATGTCCTGCGCCGCCAGGAAGCGAAGAAGGCAAAGACTGCCGCTTAAAACAGAAAAGGCAGCGTTCGTTACCCGGCGCTGCCTTTTTCTTATGGAATCTGCGATCCTTGGATCAGTTCACGTCGCTCGTGGCGCCTGCCACCTGCTTGCTGTCTCGCATCAACACCTCGACATCGCTGTTGCGGCCGGATTTGACGCTGAACTCGCGCTGGTAAATCTTGTTCTTGTTGCGGGCGACGGCTAGATATTCGCCTTCCGCCAGCACCATGGTTGAAAAGGCGCTGACGCTCTCATTGACGACGTCCCCGGCCGCCGTCAGCACCGACCAGGCCGTATCGGCGATCGCTTCACCACCCGGCTGTGACACCAGCTTCAGCGTGATCTGCGCCGCACGATGCTGCAGGACCGCCTGGGTCAGCTTGCCGGCCTCGACCTGAATGTCGGCGCGCACCACGGCGTTCACATCGCCATATTCGGAGACGATATGGTAGGTGCCAGCGTTAAGGCGTACCACTGTATTCGGCGCAACATCGGCCATCACCAGCGCCCTGTCGCCATTCTCTTTCTGCTCGGCTGCATAAACGGAGAAGCTCAACTGCTTCGGCGGAATGCGCTGGTCGGTTCCGGCCACGGCGTTCAGCACGAAACCGCCGGCATCGAGCACCAGCGTCTGCTTCGGCACGTCACCGGCTTCAGGCACGGTCAGCTTCTTCGTGACGCCCGCCCGGCCGAAGGCGCAGTTGACGAAATATTCGCCCGGCGACAGCTGGAACGCGGCCGGACCACCTTCTGAGCTTGCGACAAGGGGAAGCTTGCCATCTTCACCGGCAATCGGGCTGAACACGCGCCAGACCAAGCCTTCCTGCATGACCTCGCCATCCGCTGTCAGCTTGGCATCGAAGGTGACATCGCGCGCATTCGTATTCGCTTCTTCGCTGCCGACGGCCGAAAAGGCATTGATCTTCGGCATCTTGGCCGTGCTGTCGAGCTGGCGAAAGCTTTTGAAGGCATCTTCCTGAGCCCACACGGACGACGCCAGTCCGACGACCAGCCCTCCCGCCACAAGGGTGCGTGCCACAGTGATGATGCCTGACATGATTACGGTACCAATTGACTCTTGTTTTACCGCGAGCCACTTGAGACTAATGTCGGGGCGATTTCAAGGCCTTCCCGATGCATCCTCTCCCGCTCGAAAGATGACGTAATGCAGAACGATATCAAGCTCATTGACTTTCTCCGCGACCGACACTCCACCCCCGTTGCGCAGATCAAGGAACCGGGGCCGACGCAGGAGGAACTGGATGAGATCTTGACCTTTGCCGTGCGCGTTCCCGACCATGGCAAGATCGCACCATGGCGGCTGGTTGTGTACCGCGGCGAGGTGCGGCAGAAGCTCGGCGAGGCGTTCCTGAAGCTGGCGCTCGAGAAGGACCCGGAGATGACGGAAACTGCCCGGCAGGCGGAACTTAACCGCTTCACCCGCGCGCCGATCGTCGTCGGGGTGGTCAGCACGGCGGCTCCACATCCGAAGATCCCGGAGTGGGAACAGGTTCTTTCGGCCGGCGCGCTGGCCTTCAACCTCGTACTTGCGGCGCAGGCGCATGGCTATGTCGCCAACTGGCGCACCGAGTGGATCGCGTATGATGATGCCGCGCTCGACGTTCTCGGCGTCAAGCCCGGCGAGAAGGTGGCAGGTTTCGTACATATCGGCTCTAGCGACTTCCCGACGCCGGACCGCCCGCGGCCTGAGCTCTCGCAGGTCGTCACCTATGCCGGCGAGGCGTGAGGCCAGATGTTCTACACGACAGACACCAACCAGCATGGCCTCAAGCATGATCCGTTCAAGGCGATCGTTGCGCCGCGGCCGATCGGCTGGATCGGAACGAAGGGCAGGGATGGTTCGCTGAACCTCTCGCCCTACTCGTTCTTCAACATCGTCTCCGACCAGCCGAAGCTCGTGATGTTTTCGTCGAGCGGGCGCAAGCACAGCCTGAAGAACGCCGAGGAAACTGGCGTCTTTACTGCGAGCCTCGCCAGCCGGCATCTTGCCGAGCAGGTGAACGCGTCGTCTGCGGCCGTGGAATACGGCGTCAGCGAATTCGAGCTCTCCGGGCTGACGGCGAAGATGGCCGTGACGGTGGATGCGCCCTTCGTGGCGGAAGCTTATACGGCACTCGAATGCCGCGTGACCGAGATCATCAATCCCAAGGGGCTCGATGGCGAAGCGTCAGACTCGTTCATGGTGCTGGGCGAGGTGACCGGCATCCACATCAGCGAAACGATTCTGCGCGACGGGCGAATCGACATGTCGCTAGCCAAGCCCATCGCCCGCATGGGCTACATGGACTATGCCGATGGGGGCACGGACGTGTTCCAGATGTCGCGCCCGGCCGTGGCCCGAGGCTGAATTTCGGCTCTGAAAGGCCCGGATATCCGGGCCTTTCAGCCTTAATGAACATGGTGAACCAATCTTAAACTATTAAGCGCTACCTTTCATGACAGCCGACCGGAGTTCCTCCGGCATGTGTTCTGGGGCTGGGGCGTGATTGTAGAGGCATTTCTTCGTTGGTCGGAAACGGCAAAGGCGGGTGATCGGGCCAAGGCGGCGAATGCATTGGGACGCGCCTATCTGCAATGTCTTGCAGGCACGGAGCGCCAGCGTGCCGCAGGGCTCGCCATGACCTACCTGCTTGATGATCCTTCTCCCCGTGTTCGCCTGGCTCTTGCCGAAGCGCTCGCTGACGCTGACATTGCCCCGCGTGGCGTGATCATCTCGCTCGCCGAAGACCAGCCGGAAATCGCCTGCACCGTCATTACCCGCTCGCCCGTGCTGACGGATGACGACCTCGTCGATCTCGCCGGGCGTGGTGACAGCCTCCGGAGAGGCATCATTGCCGCCCGCCCGTCGCTCTCGCGCTGCGTGGCAGCCGCAATCGCCGAAATCGGCGACGAGGGCGAGGCGCTGATCCTGCTCGAAAACGAGACTGCATCCATCACCCGGGCATCGCTGCGGCGCCTGGCTGAGCGCTTCGGCCATCGCTGCGACATCCGCAACATGCTGCTTGATCGCGAGGACCTGCCGGCTGATGCCCGTCACATGCTGGTCACCTACGTCGCCGACACCTTGCTCCGCTCACCACTCGTCTGCGGGACCATGGCATCCGGCCGCATCGAACACGTCATGCGCGAGGCAGGCGAAGCGGCAACCGTCACCATCGCCGGCACGGCAGCCGCCAACGAGGTGCTGGCGCTCGTCGAGCACCTGCGCGCTGGCGGTCACCTGACGCCTGCCTTTCTCATTCACGCGCTCTGCACCGGCAAGGTCGATTTCTTTGCCAAAGCCATGGTGTCCCTGTCAGGACTGGAGGAGCGGCGCGTCCGCTCCATCCTCGCCACTGCCCGGGTTCACGCCGTGCGTGCACTGTTCGAAGCTGCAGGCCTTGGCCGGGAACTGGCGGAAGTATTCGTGGAAGCGGTGCTCCTGTGGCGTCAGGCCGCCTCCGAACTCGCCGTCGGCAGCATCTCGCTGCGTCTTCTCGAAAGGCTGCGCCAGGACCGCGATACGCTCGCCGCGCCGGTCGAAGTCCTCGACATGCTCGAAAAGCTCTGCCGGGTTGAAGAGCGCCTCAATGCCCGCTCTTACGCAAGCCGTCTTTCGATTGCGGCCTGAGCCTTAGCCGATCAGTTCTTGATGGACGCAGCGGTGCGGACCACCGGATGTTCGGCGGGACCGGTCGCAAGGTCTGCCGCCTCGATCTCGCCTGTCTCGGCGTTGCGCACTTCCCGTATCCATTCCCGCCAGATCGACACAAGCAGTGCCATCAGCACCGGACCGATGAACAGGCCAAGGAAGCCCATCGTGCTGACGCCACCCACAAGACCGAAGAAGGTAGGCAGGAAGGGCAGCTTGATCGGGCCGCCGACCAGTCGGGGCCGCAGCGTCTTGTCGACGATGAAGAGCTCCACCGTACCCCAGGTCAGCAGCCCGAGGCCGGCAACATAGTTGCCATTGGCAACGAGGTAGAAGGAGATCAGCGTGAAGGAGAGCGGCGCGCCACCCGGAATGAGCGCCATGAAACCGGTGATGACGCCGAGCGTCACCGGCGAGGGGACGCCGGCGATCCAGTAGGCGATGCCGAGCACGATGCCTTCCCCAATCGCAATCAGCGTCTGGCCTGTAACTGTGGAACTGATGGTGGCGGGCACGACGCGCGAGATCCGCTCCCACCGCGACGGCAGGATGCGTTCCCCGAGCAGGTCGATCTGCTGGCTGAAGGAAGCGCCGTCGCGATACACGAAGAACAGCGCGATCAGCATGAAGATCAGGGTCAGCGCAAGGTGGAAGGCACCGTCGCCGGCCGCCAGGATCGCACGATAGATATTGCCGATATTGGCACCGCTGACGATCTGGATGAGCTCGCCGATTGCGCCAGGCGAGCCGATCCGCTGAACCCATTGCACGCCGAGCCATTCACCGACCCAGGGCAGGCCGGTAATCCAGGCCGGTGGCGGCGCGCCGAACCGGTTGACCTCGGCGGCCCAGACGATCCACTGGCGAACTTCGCCGATCGTATAGGTGATGGCTACCGCGAGCGGAACGATCAGGAAGACGAGGATGGCAATGATGGCAAGCGTTGCGCCGATCGTGGTGCTGCCGCCGACGGCGCGAAGCAGCCTGCGATAGAGAGGCCAGCTTGCAAAGCCGATGACAAGGGCTGCCAGCACCGGCACCAGGAAGCCGTGGAAGAAGTAGATGCCTGCCGCAACAACGAGGATGAGAAGCCATCGGGCTGCAGAAATGGGAGGGATCAACGCAACACGACTAGGCGCCGCCGGGCCCAGCCAACGCGGCTCCGGGGCGGCCTTATGATCTACACTTCCATTCACCAGCTTCATTCCTTGGGGTTTCCCCGTCATCATATGGCTGACGGAGCCTCTTGCCGCAAGACTTTGTAACGCCAATTAGGCAAGCATCTGCTTGCCCTAAACAGCAGATGCGATAGAAATATGTTGCTGTGTGCCGGTTTGTGCCGGAGTTGATGCTAATCGTAATGAGGTGACCGTTTTCAGTCTTTGGCGGGAACCAGTGCTTTTGCTGCTCATGTCGTTTGGCGGAGACGGCTTTCAGGAACTTTGACATGCCCCCCATGCAGACGGTCGATCTCACCAACTGCGACCGAGAGCCCATCCACATTCCCGGCAGCATCCAGCCTCATGGGTGTCTTCTCGCCTGCGATTCCGCGGGCTCAGAGATCCTGCGCTATTCCGCCAATGCGCCAGAGATGTTGTCCATCGGCGATGGCCTGAACGGCAAGCGGCTTGAAGACATTGTCGGTGGAGAGGCGGCCCACAGCCTGCGCAACGCGCTTGCGACCTCCGATGACCCGGCACGACCAGCGCTGCGGCACGCGGTAAGGCTGCCGTCCGGCGGCATCTTCGACATCGCCATCCATCGGCTGGCATCCGCCGTCATCCTTGAGTTCGAGCCGGCCTCGACCGATTCCGACCAGCCGCTTGAAGTGGCCCGCATGCTGATCAGCCGCATCCGCAATGTCGGCAGCCTCGACCGGCTCAGCGACGCTGCGGCGCGGCTCACATATGCGATGCTCGGCTATGACCGCGTCATGGTCTACCGCTTTGAAGAGGATGGGTCCGGCAAGGTCGTCAGCGAATACAAGCGCCGTGACCTGGAAAGCTTCAAGGGCCAGTATTTCCCGGCCAGCGATATCCCGAAGCAGGCCCGCGCACTCTACCTCAAGAACACCGTTCGCATCATTGCCGACGCCAGCGGCGAGCGCGTGCCGATCGTGCCGGAACTGGACGAGGCGGGGGAGCCGCTGGACCTTTCATTCGCGCATCTGCGCAGCGTGTCCCCCGTGCACTGCGAATACCTTCGCAACATGGGCGTCGCCGCCTCCATGTCGATCTCCATCGTTGTCGACGAGGAGCTGTGGGGCCTGATCGCCTGTCACCATTATTCGCCGAAGACGCTGTCGATGCCGCAGCGCGTGGCGGCCGAAACCTTCGGCGAGTTCTTCTCTCTGCACCTCAACACGCTGAAGCAGCGGCAGTTGATGGAAACCGTCAGCGGCGCCCGCCGGTCGCTCGACCGCTTCCTGCATACGGCCTCGCATCACGACAATATCGGCGAGCTTCTGCGCACCTCCCTCGGAGACTTCTCCGCCATGATCCCGTGCGATGGCATGGGGCTGTGGCTGGACGGCATCTGGTCGAGCAACGGCATCGCACCGTCGCGGGAACTCGCTGCCGAACTGGCAGAACTGATCGGCGTTGCCGGTGGCGGACGCGTCTGGACGACATCCTACCTCTCGCGGGACCTGCCGGATTCGCGTGTGTCCCCGGAGAATGTCTGCGGCGTCATCGCCATCCCGCTGTCGCAGCGTCCGAGGGACTACCTGTTCTTCTTCCGCCGCGAGGTTGTGCAGACGCTCAACTGGGCCGGCAATCCCGACAAGTCCTACAATGTCGGTCCCCTGGGCGATCGTCTGACGCCGCGCAAGAGCTTTGCGATCTGGAAGGAACTCGTCCATCACCAGGCGCAGCCCTGGACGGATGGCGACCGGGAAATTGCAGATGCGATCCGCGCGGTCCTGGTGGAGATCGTCCTGCATCACAACGAACTCCTGGCCGATGAACGCGACAAGGCCGATGTGCGCCAGCGGATGCTGAACGAGGAACTGAACCACCGCGTCAAGAACATCCTGTCGATCATCAAGGCGCTGGTTGGCCACTCGGTCGATGCCAAGGTCAGCCTTCAGGATTACATCGCCGCCTTGAAGGGCCGCATCCAGGCGCTGGCGCTGGCGCATGACCAGGTCGTGCGCGGCAGTGACGGCGGCCTGCTTTGCGATCTTCTTGAGGCCGAGCTCAAGCCCTATAGCGAGGGTCGCCGCACGGTGACCTTGAAGGGTCCGAGGGTATGGCTCGATAGCCGGACATTTTCCGTCATGGCACTGGTGCTGCATGAGATGTCGACCAATGCGGCCAAATATGGCGCGCTGTCGCAGGACGGCGGACGGCTTGATATCGAGTGGAGCCATCTGCCGAACGGCGATTGCGAACTGAACTGGCTCGAAGAGGGTGGGCCTCTCGTGCGTCCGCCCCAGCGCAGCGGCTTTGGCAGCGTGCTGATCGGACGCAGCGTTCCGTACGAACTGGATGGCCAGGCGACAGTGGATTACCGGCCTGAGGGCGTCAAGGCGCGCTTCCTCATCCCGAGCAAGCACATCCACGTCGAAACGGATCCGGCCGAACCCGTCGTCGTCTCAGCGGATGCCTTGCCGTCCGCCACCAATGGCGCGGCAAGTCTGGCGGATCTCGAACTGCTACTTGTTGAAGACCAGATGCTGATTGCCGCAGATGTCGAGGCGATGCTTGCCGATCACGGCATCAACAAGGTGACGACGACGCCATCGGCGGCCGATGCCTTCCGCCGCCTGAAGGAGTACACCCCGGATTTTGCAATTCTCGACGTCAATCTCGGCTCTGGCACGTCATTGCCGATCGCAGAGGAACTGATCCGCCGTGACATCCCGTTTGTCTTCGCAACCGGGTACAGCGACCGCTCGATCATCCCGTCGAGCTTCTCTGCACCGGTGGTGCGCAAGCCGTATGAGGCCGCGACGCTGATCAGCGCCGTGACCAACGTGCTGGTGTCTCGTACGAACGGCACCCAGTAGCCGTGAAGGCTTTGTAGGCGTCGACGCTAGATGTCGAGGTTCTGGGCGAAGGCGGCGCGCTCCTGGATGAACCGGAAGCGGGCATCGGCCTTGGTGCCCATGAGGTTATCGACGGCTTCGCGGGTGCCCTCGAAATCCACCTCGTCGATCGACACCCGAAGCAGCGTCCGGTGCGCCGGGTCCATCGTCGTTTCCTTCAACTGCGCCGGCATCATTTCGCCAAGGCCTTTGAAGCGCCCGATTTCGACCTTCTTGCCCTTGAACACCGTATTCATCAGTTCGGCACGATGCGCGTCGTCGCGGGCGTAGACGGTCTTGCCGCCCTGGCGCAGCACATAGAGCGGCGGCACCGCGAGATAGAGATGGTTGCCGCGGATCAGCTCCGGCATTTCCTGGTAGAAGAAGGTGATCAGCAGCGACGCGATATGGGCGCCGTCGACGTCCGCATCGGTCATGATGATGACGCGCTCGTAACGGAGGTCTTCTTCACGATACTTGCTGCGCGTGCCGCAGCCGAGCGCCTGGATGAGGTCGGCGATCTGCTGGTTGGCCGAGAGCTTGTCACGGCTTGCGCTGCCGACGTTCAGGATCTTGCCGCGTAGCGGCAGGATCGCCTGGTTGGCACGGTTGCGGCCCTGTTTCGCCGAGCCGCCAGCCGAGTCACCTTCGACGATGAAAAGTTCAGCGCCTTCGGCGGTGTTCTGCGAACAGTCAGCCAGCTTGCCCGGCAGGCGCAGCTTGCGCACCGCGGTCTTGCGGTTGACTTCCTTTTCCTTGCGGCGGCGCAGGCGCTCCTCGGCCCGCTCGATCACCCAGTCAAGCAGCTTCGCCGCCTCGGCCGGATTGCCGGCGAGGTAGTGGTCGAAGGGGTCGCGCAGCGTGTTTTCGACGATGCGCTGGGCTTCCACCGTCGCCAGCTTGTCCTTCGTCTGGCCGACGAATTCAGGCTCGCGAATGAATACGGACAGCATGCCGACCGCCGAGATCATCACGTCATCGGTGGTGATCTGCGCGGCGCGCTTGTTCTGCGTCAGCTCGGCGTAGTTCTTGAGCCCCTTGGTCAGGGCGATGCGAAGCCCTGCCTCGTGCGTGCCACCTTCGGGCGTTGGGATGGTGTTGCAGTAGGAATGAAGCTGCGGGTCGCCACCATACCAGGTGATCGCCCATTCCATGGCGCCGTGGCCGCCGGTCTTTTCCGTCCGCCCGGCGAAGATCTCGCGGGTGACGGTGAAGTCCTTGCCGAGCGTTGCGGCCAGATAGTCCTTGAGCCCGCCGGGGAAGTGGAAGACCGCCTTTTCAGGGATCTCGCCGCCAGCCGGCAGAACAACGGGGTCGCAGCTCCAGCGGATCTCGACACCGCCAAACAGGTACGCCTTGGAGCGCGCCATGCGGAAGATGCGCCCGGCATCGAACCTGGCAGTATCGCCGAAGATCTGGGGATCGGGATGGAAGCGGACACGCGTGCCGCGGCGGTTGTGGACGTCGCCGAGCTCTTCGAGCCCACCCTGCGGCACACCGCGCGAAAAACGCTGCCGGTAAAGTTTGCGGTTTCGGGCGACCTCGACTTCGAGCACATCCGAAAGCGCATTGACAACCGAGACACCGACGCCATGCAGACCGCCGGAGGTCTCATAGGCCTTGCCGTCGAACTTGCCGCCCGCGTGCAGCTTGGTCATGATGACTTCAAGCGTCGACTTGCCCGGGACCTGCGGGTGGTTTTCAACCGGAATACCGCGGCCGTTGTCGGTGACGGTCAGGAAGCCATCGGCGTCGAGATGCACCTCGATGAAGTTGGCGTGGCCGGCAACCGCTTCGTCCATCGAGTTGTCGATGACTTCGGCAAACAGGTGGTGGAGCGCCTTTTCGTCCGTGCCGCCGATATACATGCCGGGACGCATGCGCACCGGCTCAAGCCCCTCAAGGACGCGGATGGAGGATGCGCCGTAGTCATCGCCGCCCGTCGGTGCCGGGGCAGGGCGCGGTGCAGCACGTTCAGCCCGCGCCGCAGGAGCCGGTTCATTGGCAGCCACCTTCGGCGTCACGGTCAGGTCGCCAAAGAGGTCGTTGTTGTCATCCATGGATTGCGTCGTTACTACCTGTCGGGGCGCGGAAGAGGAAGCCATACCCATCTCATGCTGTTTCGAATCACTCGCGATTCTGCCAGAAAGGCGGCGAGTTCGCGATGCCGCGAGGAAACGGTCGTCTTGGAGAAATGCGTTGCGCAGCCTGCGTTAGCAAGGCGTTTGCCGGTCAGTAAGCAGGTGGAGCCGGGCATGTCCACAGTTCATTTCGTTCGTCACGCTGTTTTTGCCGCTTTCGCCTTTCTCGTGGCGCTTCCGGTGTCGGCGCAGCAGGCCCCCGTCGGTCGGTTCAAGGACGAGCTGTTTTCGCGCATGACCGTGCTCGAAACCGCTGATTCCGGCGCCTACGAAGTCATCGACTACCAGGAAATGCGCGACATCAACGGCCGCGACCGGGAATCGGAGCGGCGCGTCAAGGATGCCTATGTGTCGCTTGGGGTGCGGCGTTACCAGGCGAATGAGACACTCAACTTCGCTGGCCGCAAGCTTGATGTCACCAGGGTGGGACAGGAGGTGAATGCAACCTTCTCGGTGATCTTCATCCACGGGCGCGGTGGCGACCGGCGCCTCGGCGCCAACGACTACAGCTTTGGCGGCAATTTCAACCGGCTCAAGAACCTCGTTGTTGCCTCACGAGGCGTCTATTACGCGCCAAGCATCCGGACCTTCGATGAAAAGGGCGCGGCCGACGTCGCGAACCTCATCCGTCATGCCTTCGAACAGAGCGCCGGGCGCCCGGTTATCCTCGCCTGTGCGTCCATGGGCGGCATCATCTGCCAGCATATCAGCCGCGATCGCGAGGCTGTGCAATATCTTGGCGGCATGGCGCTGCTCGGCGGACCTCCGGATCCCGGACTGGCGACCACGCCGGCGGTGAAGAACAAGCTGCCGATCTATTTCGCGCATGGCAGCGCCGACAGCGTCTACAAGGCGACCGACCAGCTCGGCATCTTCCGGCAGCTGCGCAAGTCCAGCTATCCCGCCCGCTTCACTATGTTCCAGACCGGCGGGCACGGCACGCCCATCCGCATGGTGGACTGGCGCAAGCTCCTCAACTTCATCCTCTCGTCCCGCACCCGGTGATCGCCATCTGGCTGCGGCGCTCGACTTTGCCATATTCGATGTCGAACTGAGGCCGAAGCCCTTGATGTGCTCTCCGTTCCTCGCTTAGGAAGGTGGGTGGAGGAGGCGACGAGCTTGCTTCCCATGTGGAGGAGCTCCTTCAATGGAGCCATGAGAAGAGGAATGTGTTGCCGATGACGCCCGACGTGCGCCCGCTTGTTGCCGGAAACTGGAAGATGAACGGCACCCGCGAAAGCCTTTCCGAAATCAAGGCGATGGCGCAAGGGGTCCTGCAGCCGCTCTCCGAACGGGTGGAGACACTGATCTGCCCACCCGCCACGCTCCTTTATGTCGCGACCGCGCTTGCGACCGACAGCCCGCTGCAGATCGGTGCGCAGGATTGCCACGCCAAGCAGAGCGGCGCCCATACGGGTGACATCTCCGCCGAGATGATTGCCGATTGTTTCGGGACCTATGTCATCGTTGGCCATTCTGAGCGCCGCCAGGATCACCGGGAGACTGACGCAGTGGTGCGCGCCAAGGCGCAGGCTGCCCACGAGGCGGGTCTGGCTGCAATCGTCTGTGTCGGTGAAACGGCCGACCAGCGGGATG
>Ga0065721_10049235_pt1 | contig 40869 bp, 47 predicted proteins | sample Mesricmetagenome_FD_59108 | JGI IMG/M metagenome (GOLD analysis project Ga0065721, IMG submission 59108) | Mesophilic microbial community from rice straw/compost enrichment Sample: eDNA_1 v2 (version 2) | ecosystem: Engineered > Solid waste > Grass > Composting > Bioreactor | place: USA: Davis... | reverse complement strand
ACTTCACGACGAGTCGGTACTGCCTCATGGTCGTGTCGAAGATCCCACCATCGAGCTCGCTGCGCTGCTCCTCGATGAACGAGGCAACCTCGCTCTTGCTCATCCCCTCCCACTCGCGGCACGCGATGTGGCCCAGCTCGATCCAGTCGTCCTCGTCCGGGACGTCAGTGATGTTCGTGAACTGGCCCAGCTCTGCGATGAACGCGGCCTCCGGGTCGGCGGGCAGCGGCGACGAGCACGCCGTCAGGGCGAGTGCGGCGACTGCGATTGCCGCGCTTGCGATGGTCTTCATGGTTCCGAATCTACCGGCGACCGAGTACCTCTCCGGACCGCGCGATCCGCGACATACTCAGCCACATCTCACTTCAAGGGGTCGTTTTTTTGGGCTCCATATTCACCGTTATCGCGACTATCGGCGCGCAGCCCCATTTTCCGCATCCGTCGCGGATTTCGGCCGTATGAGCCGATCCCCACGAACCGGCCGAAATGTCGGAACCACTCGTTAGGCTCATTTACGAGGGAACTCGAACAGGTGAGCGGATCGGAGGTGGCGGTGAACCCCCAGATTGTCGCCACCGCCGAACCGACCTCCGCGGCCGCAGAAGTCCTCGTACTCCCTGCGGCCGCGCAGGTCCCTGATCGTGAGAGCGCACCGCTCCCCGCGTCCCTCATCGCCGGCATCGCCGAGCACCAGGCGAACTCTCGCGCGCACAACACCACTCGCGCCTACCGCAGCGACTGGGAGGGCTTCGAGCGGTGGTGCGACGCGCACGATCAAGTGGCTCTGCCGGCTTCTGCCGAGACTGTCGCGGCGTTCCTCACAGACCGCGCGGCCGTGCTGAAGCCGTCTGGTGACTACGCCTACTCTCCGACGACTCTCGCCCGCTGGCTGACGTCGATCAACGCGCGTCACCGCGCGGCAGGACACCGTGAACCGGGCAGGATGCCCATGGTGGCGACCACCATGTCCGGCATCCGCCGCGGTCACGCACGACCGACACGGCGCATGGCACCCCTGCTGCTGGCGGACCTCAAGAAGGTCCTCACCACAATCGACTCGACCTCCTACCCCCAGGGAATCATCGGCACTCGCGACGCCGCGATCCTCATGATGGGATTCGCTGGCGCGTTCCGCCGTTCCGAGCTTGCCTCTCGGGTTCTCGGCGACATCACCCTGCACCCCGAGGACGGGCTCCATGTGCGCCTGCTCACATCGAAGACCGACCAGGAAGGTCGGGGCTCGGTCAAGGGCCTGCCGTTCGGCAGTAACCCGCTGACGTGCGCGCCCTGCTCGTTCCTGCGCTGGGTGCGCGTGCTGGACGCGGCCGCGTTCGAGTCCAGAGGTGCGATGATGCGCCTCCTGCGCGAGTCCAGCATCGACACTCACATCTGCCAGGCCCCCGCGCCGCAGCTGCAGCGGCTGGACCCCAAGCTCCCGCTGTTCCGAACGGTGCGCCGAGGCGGACACATCGGCACCGCGTTCCTCAGCGGTTCCGCGATCAACGACGTCGTCAAGCGCCGCCTCGAGGCGGCAGGCATGGACCCGACCCGCTTCGGCGGTCACTCGCTTCGCGCCGGCTTCGTCACCCAGGCGCTCCGCGCGGGCGCATCGCCGTCCGAGGTCGCCCGTCAGACGTTCCATCGCAACCTGAACACCGTCCTGATCTATCAGCGTGAGAGCACGCCCCTCCGGCAGAACGCCGTGACGCGCCTGGGGCTGTAGATGCCCGCCGCACGTGCACGCTCCGAGCGCGACTGGGCGCTCTTTGCTGACTGGTGTGAGTCGATGGGGCTTCAGCCGATGCCAGCCACAGCCCACATGGTCGCTTCGTTCCTGCAGGAGTTCCCGGCACCGCTGGAATCGCAGACCCGACGGGTGCGCGCCATCCGTCTCGTGCATGAGCACAGGGGGTGTCCGCTCGAGCTGCCCGGCGCGGCGCCCCGGCCGACTGCGATGCGAGAAGGTCCCGAATGGGCGTCTCTCGACCAGGCGCTCGCACAGCTGCCGACGCACCAGCACCGAAAGTACTTCTCACAGGCGCTACGCGGCCGTAGGGACGCCTGGCTGCTCATTCTGATCGGACTGCTCGGCCTCACTCGGCGGGCCGCTCAGAACGTCGTAGAGAGCGACGTCGTGTTGTTCCCCCGCCTGACAATCAAAGGATTCCCCGTGGAGGCGTCAGCCGACCCCGCCACCTGCCACGCCTGCGCTGTGACCCGGTGGCTGCGCGTCGTCGGCGCCGCATCCTTCGGCTGGCGGAACGACGTCAAGGAGCAGCTGGACCCTGCGACTGCCGATCTCACCGGCCACGACTGCAACGTGGGGCTGGACGGCACCTGGCGGCAGGCGCAGACGCTCCTGCCGCACATTGACCGCTACGGGTGGGTCTCGGTCGAGCCGATGACCCTCCGTGCGATCAGCGCCACGATCGCCGACCGCCTCTCTGCCGCTGAGGCCACCCACGCTCAACCCCAGCCTGTCTTCCAGGCGACAGGGCGCTTCGCAGATGCAACCAGTGATGAGCTCGCCGCCGCCTACGACGACGCCGATGCTCAGGCCGCCGCCATCCTGCTTCGGCTGAAGCAGTTGGTCGGCGAGGGTGACGAGGCGCTGGCGCGCCTCGAAGCAATCAAGCACTGAGAGCTTTCGCTCTCACCTGCCCCCGGTTTGGCGCGCGCACAGCGCGCACCGGGAGACAGTGTGAAGTTCACAAGCCTGCGTCCGGATTCTCCGTCGCCCGCTGATCGCGGACTCCGACGTCCGTAGAAGGGATCCGACCTTGGGCTTGTTCATCGACCCCATTCCTGCGCCCCGCGCACGCTTCAGCGTGCTGGCGGGGCTCTCTCTTGCCGTGTCCATGAGCGGACTCCTGACCTTCGTCGGGTTCCTCCTCGGCGCGGTCATGGCCGCTGTGTCGCTGGTGCGTCTGCGCGCGGGCCGCCGGCGCGGCATCCACCGTGGCGGCCGCGGCGCTGCGATCGCGGCCCTGTGGATCTCCGGCTGCGGCTCCGTCCTCTCGGTCGCCGTGATGCTGGCGATCCTCGTTAGCGCCTACGCGGCGCTGCCCACCCCGTTCCCCTGAGCTCCGTCGCGGCACGCGGCTGAAAGCGAGACATCATGACCACTCCTGCCGACGACGAGCAGCCGGAGGGTGCCGAGCCCGCCGACATTCACCTGGCTTTCGACACCCCCTTCGGCGTCTTCACGGAGATCGACGACCTTCCCCCGGTCGTTCGCGACTTCCTCAAGGCGAACCTTGCCTCGCTCTCCATGCCTGACGTGCTTCGCGAGAAGCTCGCCGAGGTGCTGGAGATTGACCTCGCCGCTGAGGTCGGCGAGACGGCCGTCGACGAGGAGCCGGAGGCGGTCAGCGCGACCGAGCACCACCGCCAGAGACTCTGGCGGATGCTCGACGTCGCCTTCCCGACCGAGCCCCACCTGTGGCGGGCGGCCGAATCGCTCTTCACGCTCTCTGCGGTCAACCCCGACCAGCCCGACGACGAAGCGGGCCGCGAAGCGGTGCTCACCGCGGTTCGTCACCTCGAGCACCACGCAGGACTCGCCCTCTCTCGGCTGAGCCCCACCGAACAACTCGTCTCGGAGTTCCGCGATCAGATGACCGACCTATAGGTCGCCTCCATCGGTTGCAGGGCTTCGCACGACCCCTCGAAAGGCATCAACGATGGCAGCGAAGACCCAGAACGAGATCACGAAGCAGGTGACCACCAAGTACCTCGATTCGCTCGATCTCAAGAACCTGCCGACGCCGGCGACGATCGAAGAGAGCCTCCTCGCCGCGACCAACAAGGCGTTCGACGCTGAGAACGTCGCCCGCAAGGGCTCTCACAAGATCAACCTTCTCAAGCGCCTGACGTTCTCCCAGGTCGCCCAGATCCTCGTCTACCTTCACAAGGTCGCGCGGATCACCCCTTCCGGCCGGAACACCGACCGGGACCTCGATCTGCTGGCTATCTACGCCGACCAAGGTGAGGACGAGGGGATCTACGTCACCAGCGAAGACCACATCCGCAGGATCGCCCGTCAGTACAACCGCGAGCTCACCATCAACGAGTTCAAGGAGGTCATGACCGTGTTGCGCGAAGAGGCCCCGCGGCTGAGTCGCTGCTCCGATCGCGACATGGTCCCCGTCAACAACGGCATCTTCGACTACCGGACGAAGGAGCTTCACCCCTTCGATCCCGGCTACGTCTTCCTGTCGAAGGCGCGCGTCAACTACAACGCCAACGCCCTCTCTCACGGCATCCAGACACCCGACGGTGACACCTGGGAGGTCGAGGAGTGGATGGAGACGCTGAGCGACGACCCCGAGATCGTGAACCTCCTGTGGGAGATCCTCGGCGCCATCATCCGGCCACACGTCCGCTGGAACAAGAGCGCCTGGTTCTACAGCGAGAAGGGCAACAACGGCAAGGGAACCCTGGTCGAGCTCATGCGCAACCTGGTCGGAACGGCCAGCTACGCGTCGATCCCGATCAGCGACTTCGGCAAGGACTTCCTGCTCGAGCCGCTCACCCGTGCCAGCGCGATCCTGGTCGACGAGAACGACGTCGGCACCTTCGTGGACCGAGCCGCCAACCTCAAGGCGATCATCACGAACGACGTCATCTCGATCAACCGCAAGTACAAGACGCCGATCGCCTATCAGTTCTGGGGCTTCATGGTCCAGTGTCTGAACGAGTTCCCGAAGATCAAGGACCGAAGCGACAGCTTCTACCGCCGACAGCTCTTCGTGCCCTTCAACAAGTCCTTCACCGGCGCCGAGAAGCGCTACATCAAGGACGACTACGTCACCCGCGCCGAGGTCCTCGAGTACGTGCTCAAGCGCGTTCTCCACATGGACTACTACGTGCTTTCGGAGCCGGAGGCGACGCAGCTCGTGCTGGCGGAGTACAAGACGTACAACGACCCCGTGCGCGCGTTCTGGGACGAGTTTGAGGACGCCTTCGTATGGGACCTCCTGCCGTTCCAGTTCCTCTACGACCTCTACAAGTCGTGGTTCGCGAAGACGAACCCGTCGGGCTCCCCGATCGGGCGCAGCGGCTTCGTGCGCGACCTGGTCGGCATCGTCGAGAAGTCGACGGTCTTCTACTGCACGGACAAATCGGCGAAGATCCGATCCGCCCGGCGCATGGTCGCACCCGAGCCGCTCATCCTGCGGTTCGACCTCAAGGACTGGATGAACCAGTCCTACCAGGGCAACGACCCCCTCAAGCGGGGGCTTTGCTACCCGCAGTCCCCGAACTACCGGGGCGTGCTGCGGTACAAGGGCACCCAGCCCGCCGCCGGCGATGACGACGAAGACGACACCGCCACCAGCTGAGATCTCACCGGGCGCGCTACTCCCCCAGCGCGCCCGGTGGTCTCCCTCTCCATCCCCCTACGCACAGCCCCGGCCCGACGGTCGGGGCTCTGTTGCGTGTCCGGCACGCACCACGTCTCGCTCAGAAGGGGCATCATGACCACGCCGATTCACGATGCCCTGAACGGATCGACACCTCCGCCGCTTCCCGCCACCGACGCGCCCCTGCGCGACATCTACGCGCGACTGGGAGGGGGGCGCGGCGCTCTCCCCCAACGAGCTGCTCGCCGCTGCCGATTGCTTCCTGAGCATCGGCACGCTCGGCGCGGACGCCTGGCACGACCCATTCGGTCGCTTCGTACCGCCCGGCGGCTGGCCGTGGCCCGACGCCGTCTACCGGCCGGCGGACGACCGCGTGGCCGATCTGAAGACCGCAGTCGCTCTGATCGAGGCCGCGATCGAAGCGCTCACGCGCACCTGACCTTCCACCCATCACTACTCCGAGAGGGGAGACGCCCATGTCGCACGCCGCCCTGGCGCCCGTTCCCGCCACTTCCGCGTCGCCCAAGCCGAAGCGTCCGGTGACGGCCAAGACCGCCAACTTCACGTTCTACGACATCGAATCGCTCAACAACGTCTTCACCGTCGCCGCGTACAACCCCCGCACGAACTCCGTCGACGCGTTCTACCGCATCGACGAGGGCGGTGCGCTCGGCGCAGAGCTCGCGAGCACCCCGCTCGACCTGGGCCTCGCCACGGAGACGATCCTCGCTCGCAACCCCGCGCTCCAGCCCCGCGACGGCAAGGCCCCCGAGATCCGCTTCTGGGACCTCACGCAGTGCGGGCACAGCATGGCTCTTGCCCGCCTGGTGGGGCTCAGCGACGCGGACAACGTCAACGACCCCCACTCGCCGTCGACCTACGACATTCCTGGTCACCCGTACTTCCGCCCGGTGTGTGACACCGACCCGGAGTATGACCCGTTCGACGCCCACCCGTACATCGCCGGCTACAACTCGTTCAATTACGACTCGACGATGCTCGCGATCTACCTGACCGAAGCCTTCGCGCACATCGGGCTGGCGATTCAGCAGCGGCTCCGCTTCGACAGTGGGTTCTCCGCCCCCACGGCGGCGATGCTGCGCGAGCACAACGACCAACTGTTCAAGGAGCCGTTCAAGAGCTACATGCCGCGCTACCTCACCGACGGCCGAGTCGCCGGTGGAAAGCGCTGGGCGTCGACGCCGAACAAGATCCGCAACGCCATGATGAACTCGGGCCGTCACATCGACATCGCACGACTCAACGAGGCGCAGAAGCTGGTCGGGCTGAAGCGTCAGCTCGGCGGCCTGGGTCGCCAGATCTATGAGAGCGAGAAGCTCGAGGGCCACAACGCTACGGTGGATTCTCTCGCCGACTTCTACGAGCTGCTGGCGTACAACGTCTCCGACGTCGTGGGACTGGCCGACCTGTTCGAGCACCCGACCTACTCCTCGGGCTTCGACCTGAAGAAGGGTCTGATCGACGAGTACCCCGAGACGATCTACGAGAAGTCGAAGTTCACGGGAGCACCGAACATCCACCCCACGGCCGTGCGCCGTGGACGGCTCACGCCGGACGCGTCGTCGGCAAAGCTCGTGGGGCTGATCCTCAGCCCGTACGGCAACCTCGACGACCTCGAGGGTGTCAGCTTCATGTACCCGTCCGAGATGGTCGCCAAGGAGCGCGGCGTCGAGCGCCGTAACGTGCTCGAGGACTGCCGTGAGTTCTTCTACGCGAACATCTCGGATGCGAACGCGCGAGCGCAGTTCGACAAGGTGTACGAGTACTACCGCTCGATCGAAGGCAAGAACTTCAACGGCTCCGAGGAGTACATGAAGCGCTGGCCGGACGGTCCGATGGCCCTGAGCCTGACGGACATCCCGAAGCTGCCGAACAACCTGCCGTACTTCAACGCGGACGGGTCACCGTCGACGTGCTTCGCCACGTTCTCCACGGGAGGCATCCACGGCGCCGAGGCGGACTGGGCCACTTACCGGGCCGACGTCGAGGCGTGGAGGCCCAAGAACGAGCTGCTGGGCGCCGTCCAGAAGGCGTTCCCCGACCCGCTTGTGGTGCGCACCACCAAGGGCGGCGTCACGCTGCCTGACGGGCGCGTGGTCCAGTACTCCGAGGTGCTGACCTCAAAGTCGACCATCAAGGCGCTCACCGCGATGTCGGAAGCACTCGAAGCCGGCTACCCGGGATGGGCGACCTGCCCGCCCGACCAGTTCGATGGGGAGCGGTACTTCGAGATAGCGTCGCAGTTTCCGGGAGTGGGCTACAGGGAGCCGACCGCGCCGCCGGCGCTGTTCGAGCAGAAGGCGGACGGCTCGACCAAGCTCAAGCCCAAGTACGCCTTCACGTCGATGGCCCCGGCCATTCACGAGGACTTCACCAGCTACTACCCGAACATGCTTCGCAACATGAGCGCGTTCTACAACGCAGAGCTGGGCGAGGACCGCTACGCAAAGATCCTGGCCGACAAGGACCGCTACGGGAAGATGATGAAGGACCCGAGCCTGAGCGCCGAAGAGCGTACACGGCTGGGCGTTCTCCGCAACGGAACGAAGCTCATCCTGAACTCGGCGTCGGGCGCCGGTGACACCACTCACCACACACCCATCCGCGTCAACAACGCCATCATCTCGATGCGCATCATCGGCCAGCTGTTCTCGTGGCGCATCGGTCAGGCGCAGACGCTCGCCGGGGCGCGGATCATCTCCACCAACACGGACGGTCTGTACTCCGTCCTGGACGAGGAGATCAACAACCGCGTGCTGGCCGAGCAGCAGGCCCTGATCAACGTGGAGATCGAGCCCGAACCGCTCATCATCGTGAGCAAGGACTCGAACAACCGCCTCGAGCTGAAGGTCCCCGACGACCCCGACACGCCTGTCTGGGAAGCCGAGATCGTCTCGGCCTCCGGCGGGACGCTTGCGTGCCACAAGGGGCCGCAGCCCACGAAGAGCCTCGCCCACCCGGCGGTGCTCGACTGGGCGCTCGCGCGCTACCTGCGGTACGCCGCCGGCGGATTCATCCCGTCATGGCGAACCACGCCGATCAGCCTCGCTGAGCCGCTGGACCGGCGCCTGGGCAAGCAGCTGCTGCACGAGGCCGTTCGCACGAACGACCCTGTGACGGCCGCGCGCCTGTTCCAGAACATCATCGCTGCCAGCGACGGCAAGATCACGATCCCCTTCGCCGCGGACCCGGTCGACCCCGTCGATCCGGACCCGGACAAGGTCGTGAATCCGCGTGTGCTTCAGCACTACAACCGGATGTTCATCGTGCACCAGGGCAAGCCCGGCGCGGTGTCCCTCCGGAACGCGGGGGCGTGGGTGGTCAACCCGGCCTCCCGCGTCAAGCGCGCGAAGGAAAACCTGCCCCCTGTCGTCACGGACCCCATCGCGATGCGGATCCTGCAGGCGAACGGCTTCGCGCGCACCCGCGTCGAGGCCGCTCAGACGGGCAGGGAGCTGCTCCCCGAGGACCAGGACGTCGCTGTGCGGCGGATCTCCGGGATCGACCCGTCCTGGAGCATCCTCATCGAGAACGGCGACCTGCTCTGCATGGAGGAGGAAGCCGTTCGCGACCTTCTCGGATGCCTGGACCTGGATGTCTACCTCGACATGCTGGCCGGCACCTACGAGAAGAACTGGCAGAACCGAGCCGAGGACCCCTCAGGGGTCGTCGATCTCACGGGCGACTGAGGTCGCCACCATCCCGACGGAACAACCGTCCGCGCATCGAAGAGGCCCTGGGAACACCACCCGGGGCCTCTTCGCGCAGTCCAGACCCCACCAACGAAAGAGAAATCACTATGGGCGCCAGCTACGTCTCCCTCGGTATGACCGTCGAACAGGGCGCGAGCCTCGACGCCGAGCGAGCGAAAGAGGTCGTCCTGCGCCACCTCGACACCATCGAGGGCAAGCTCAGCGACATCGACCCGAGCGGGCGGTACGAGCTGCTCGGACCCGATGCCGAGATCGACACGGACGACGCCGGCGAGGTCGAGTCTCGCGACGAGGAGCGCGAGGAGCTCGTCAAGCTGCTCGTCGACGGACTCGTGTGGATTCACGAAGACTGGGGCTCCGACAGCTGGCACATCCCGGGCGCAGAGAACCTCGCGTTCGTCACGGCCGGTGGGATGAGCCACGGCGACTCGCCCTTCGATGAGTTCGACGGTGCGGTCATGGCCTCCGAGGCGGCCGCCATCATCCCTGAGTTCGGGCGCGAGGTCGGCATCCTCGGCGGTGGCATCCGCCTCGCCTACGGAGAAGGCGTCGAGTGAGTGATGCGCGGGGGCGTGACCACGTCAACGGCACGTCTCTCACGCCTGGCGTCAACGTCGATCCAGTCGACATTGCCGCCGGCCTCAACCAGGCGGCCACGCTCGGCTACGACGACGCGACCGCTCAGATGGTCACCCAGTACGCGCTCCAGCGCCACGCGCGTGGCGAGGAAGAGGGTGCGCAGCGCACCTGGCTCGGACAGTACCCCCGCGACTTGACGAGTTGGTACGCGATCCTCGCGGCCGCCGTCGCCTCGGGCACCGAGAACCTCACCACCACATAGGCTGCGCGGTCCCTTCCGTGTCCGCAGCGGAAGGGACCGTCATGCCTCGCATCACGTCCGACCCCAAAGACCCCGTCACCTGGTGGAAGGTTTCCGACGCGCGGCCGCTTTTCGGGCACGAGTATCTGCGAAACAGCCAGATCCAGACGGCCCGTGACAGGACGCTCTGCACGTGCAAGCACCGGAACGTCAGCCACGGCTACGGATACGACCCATCGACGGCCGAATGGCGCGACGGCTCCCGCATCGGAATGGGTGAGTGCGGCTTCTCCGAGTGCGCCTGCGCGGCCTTCCAATTCACCGACCAGAGAGGCGTCCATGAGTAACGCGATCCACTGGCGCCACACCCACCCCGCCGTAACGTGCCCCGACTCGTTCCGCCTGCTCGCCACCCGCGAGACCGGTAAGTACCGCGGCGCGACGGCGTGCAAGCGGTGCCGAGATTGGCTCGAGAAGAGCGAGCACATCCCGGGGTTCACCGAGGCCAACATCACCCCGCTGGAGCGCGCCTGTGGCGTGACTCTCGCGCAGGTCGAGACGGCAGCGCCTCGGACCCTGTTCCGTGACGACCTCGCGATCTTCCCTGTCGGCACTGCGCCCGCCCTGGTGGGCGCGATCCTTCGGGCCGTGGGCCGCGTCGGCTACGACTTCAGTCATTTCGCCGGCGACATGCCGGTCTACAAGGCAACAGCCCGGGTGTGACCCACTCCCCTAAGCGAAAGAGAAACGGCATGACGAACGACATCGAGCCCGAATCCCGCATCCATCTTCCCGAAGCCGTCACCGAGTCCAATCGCGCGCAGGCACGCCGGCTGGTCGCGGCGATCGACGAAGCCGTCAAGGCGCTCGGCGCGTTCCCGGCGCCGACCCTCGGCACCCGGTTCGACCTCGCCGTGGGTGAGACCGCCGCCGACTTCGGTGGTGAAGCCGATACCCCTCTGGTGCTGGTCTGCCCGTGGTGCCGCGACGACGTGCGCACGGACTCGCTCTTCGATCTCGAGATCGGACAGCGCTGGTCGTACGCAGCCGAGATCGAGCCCTTCGAGGGCGTCGTCGCGATCAATTACAAGGACGGCGACTTCGACAGCGTCACGCTCATGCACGAGCCGTGCGGCCTTCCCGTGAATCTCCCGGAGGGCTGGGAGCAGACGTGCTGAGACGCCTGCTTCGCGGCCGTCGACGCAGCTCCTACGTCCCACGGATCGCGCCGCTGCTGCCACGCGCACTGTACGGCGATCTCGATGAGGCAGCTCGCAGCCGAGTCGACGCGCACCTCCGGTCCCGGCAGCACACCATCCCGACCGAACCCGGCGTCTACCTCGACCGTGAGGGCGACCGGTGGACCCTCGACGAGCAGGGTTGCTGGACGGACCATCTCGGTGAGCGACGCGATGAGCGCTACACACCCCTGGTCTCGGCCTTCGGCCCCTTCACGACGGCGGAGAACGCTCATGGGCAAGGCTGAGGGCTACATCGAGGGCTACCTCGTCAAGCGGGTCAAGGCATGCGCTGGCATGTGCCTGAAGTTCACCTCCGGCATCAATGGCGTCCCCGACCGGATCGTCATCCTCAACGGGCACACCGTGTTCGTCGAGACGAAGGCTCCAGGAGAAGAGCCTCGCAAGCTTCAGCTCGTCCGGCACTCGCAGATGCGAGCCGCCGGAGGTGACGTCCGCGTCATCGACACCCGCGAGCAGGTCGACGACCTTATCGACGAGCTGACCTCCTCGGGCGCGACACTCCAGCGTCCGCAAGCCGCCTGAGCGCTACGCCGTGAGTGTACGAATCCGCTCATAAACGTGTCAAAATAAGCGCGGAGAGATGCCGGATCGCCCGGTCTTGCCCGCTCCAACCCCCCATCCCCCCGGGCCACGCCCACCCTCGCCGACGCGAGGGTCTACCCGCAAGGAGTATCTATGCGGTTCAAGTTGTACCTCCTCCTGGCAGCCGTTTCGGCGCTGCTCACGATCTTCTTTTCATGGGTGCTCTTCAGCCAGCACTTCGGCACCGGGCTCGGCTGGCTCGCCTGGTCCGGAGGCTGGACGGCATTCTGGATCTGGCGCGCGATCGTCCGTCGCCGCAAGGACGCCGAGCGCTTCTGGGAGCTTTCGCAGGTCTGCCAGAGCTGTGGCAGCGACGGTAACCCCGGTTACCGCGTCTGCAACAACTGCGGCCGAGTGAAGCACCCGGCCCTGTGAGCGGCGCCACCACCGGCACGGCTACCAAGCCGCTGTCGCTGCTCATGTTCACCAAGAACCAGTGCAGTATCTGTGACAACACCAAGAGGCAGTTCGACCTCAAGGGCGTCCCCTTCACGGCGATCAACGTCGAGGAGGACACCGAGCCTCGCGCCGAGTTCGGCGGCAAGACGCCGTTCGAGTACGTCGTCGAGACCTACGGCCGCCAGATGCCCGTCGTCGTTATCTCTGACGAGATCGGCGTCGAGGACTGGTGGTCGGGCGGCCGCATGGACAAGTGGCGCGAGACCATCCAGCGGTTCGATGAGGCGGGCCTGCTGATCCCTGAAGATGAGCGGGTCGCTGCCTGACGCCACCTCACAGCACACGATCGCCCACCTCTGCCGTCGATTCCTCACCGAGGATCCCGACGCGTGGGGGTGGGCGTTCCTCTATCCGGACGAAGACGAGTGGGAGTCGCCGGACTGTGACGTGATGAGCGCACGATTCCTCGATCTCGCCCGGTCCGCCGGCGTCGACGGTCACATCGTGCGCGCCGACTCCCTCGACGAAGGTTCTCACTGGTTCGCCGTCGTCACCGACCCTCACTCGGGTCAGCAGTTTGCCGTCGACTGGACGGCCCGGCAGTTCCACAACGCCGGCCACCCCTTGCCGCCGACCGACCCGGAGCTCATCACCTGCCCGCTCGTCTTCGAGTGGCCCGCGGTGTACCCGCTCGACGTCGTGCACTTCGACACGGTGCGCCAGGTGGTCGACCGCCCTATCTCACGAGGAGCCAACGAATGACCTTCACCATGCCCTCACTGATGCCCCACCAAGAGGTGGTGGTCGACTGGATCGTGAACAACCCCAAGTGCGGCATCTTCCTCACAATGGGCGGAGGCAAGTCGCTGTGCACGCTCAGCGCCCTCGCCCGAGTTCGCCCCAACGGTCACATCTTGGTCGTCGCGCCGATCAACATCGCCCGCTCCACCTGGGTCGACGAGATCGAGAAGTGGGGCTTCCCGCTTCGCGCGAAGAGCCTCATCGTCAAGGACAACGACAAGAAGTACTCCCGCGAGGAGCGCCTCGAGCAGTACCAGGCGATCTGGTCGTCCTCCCCCACGATGTACTTCATCAACGTCGACCTCGTCGCCGACCTGGTGAAGAACATGCCGCGGCAGACCATCGACGGCGTCGAGACGATCCTGTGGCCATTCCAGACGGTCATCGTCGACGAGTCGCAGACGCTGAAGAGCCCCACCGGGGTCCGCTTCGAGGCACTCTCCCACGTCGCGCCGGCCACGATCCGATTCATCGAGCTCACCGGCACGCCGACACCCAACGGGCTGATCGACCTGTGGAGCCAGATGTACCTGCTCGACGGCGGTCTGGCCCTCGGGGGGACCATCACCGAGTACCTCCAGCGGTACTTTGTGCCCTCGAAGATCGTGAACAACCGCCCGGTCCGATGGGAGCCGCGCCCCGGCGCCGAGGAGGAGATCTACGCGCGCGTGCGCCACAAGGTCATGAGCGCGCAGAACACCAAGATCCCGCTCCCCGACGTATCGATCGACGACGTGAGCGTGGTGCTCGATAAGGACACGCTCACGGCTTACAAGGACTTCACCAAGGAGCTGGTGCTGGACCTCGCGAGCCCCGACCCGAACAACCCCGGGACGATCACGATCACGGCCGACAACGCCGCGATCCTGTACGGCAAGCAGCTGCAGTTCGCGTCGGGCACGATGTACGTCGACGAGGACAAGAACTACTCGGTCATCCACGAGGAGAAGCTCCTCATGACCGACTACTTGATCCGCAACAACGGCGGCTCGCCGGTGATCGTCGCGTACAAGTACAAATCCGATAAGGCCCAGCTGCTCAAGCACCTGGCCGACGCCGGTCACGCCGTGGAAGCCTTCGATGGCAGCCGCGACATGGTCGCCCGCTGGAACGCCGGGAAGATCCCCGTGATGCTCCTGCAGCCAGCCAGCGCCGGTCACGGGCTCAACCTCCAGGACGGCGGCCACACGCTGATCTGGTACACGCTGCCGGACTCGTTGGAGCACTACCAGCAGACCAACGCACGCCTGGCGCGCATGGGTCAGAAGCACCCGGTGCAGATCTGGCGACTCATCACGAAGGGGACTCGTGACGAGAAGATGCCGCTCATGCTCGAGCGGAAGGACATGGTCCAGAAGGGCCTGCTCGACGCTGTACGCGTCGAGGTCTACGACGTGGACGACGACATCAGAGAGATGCTCGGCGACCTCGACCTGACACCAGACCTCATGCTGGTCTGACTGCGCCCTGGGGCGGCTGCTCGCGCGCCGCCCCGGGGTGCTTTTGGTTCGGGATCCAAGAGACCCGAACGAGTGCGCCCAACGGGCCGCTCCCACGACTACGAAAGGCGCTGCCTTGGCCATCACTCTGCAGAGCGTCACCGCTTCCATCTCGAGACTCGACGACGCACTCGACGCACACACGCTCTACGACGTGGCCGGCTCGTTCTCGTGCCACCAGGCCGAGGCGATCGCCGATGTCTTCCGCGCCGTCGGCTTCGACTCGGCGGCCGAGCGCGTGCTCGACTTCCACTCGCTGACCGACGATGCGATCGAGGGCGACCTGTCCCCGCATGTGGAGCGGTCGAAGACCGCTGCGGTGCGACAAGGGCTCGTGGCGGCCTAGATCACCCCTGCGACACGCCCGGGCTGCATGGAAGCGAAACCGCCGCTGACCTGCCCGAAAGACGAGAGTGACCCACGTATTGGCCCTCCACCGCGCATATATAGAAGTGGAAGGGGCACTCTCGCGAGTCCACTTCCCCTATGAGTGAAGCGGATTGGAAACCCCTCGCGCATAGGAGAAGCGACCGTTCAATCGGCGGTCGTCCATCCCCCAACGGAAGGTCAACATGACCATACGGAAAAGGATCGCCGCGGTGCTCGTGGCTGTCGCCCTGTCCCTCGGTGTCGGAGCCGTCGCTGCCCCGGCCGCAAGCGCGTGGCCCTGGGACCCGCCCAAGCCCACCGCCTGCGACAAGGCCGTCAAGACGTTCTCCTACGGCGTGCTCACACCGCGCGACCTGCCGGACGATGTGTCGCCGTGCCTGAAGAACGACCTCGGCAAGAAGCTGCTCGCCGACAAGAAGACCGTACTCAACGCCCTGAAGGCGGAGAAGGCGGCCAAGAAGAGTGCGAGCAAGGCGAAGACCAAGAAGCAGAAGGCTCACTACGAGGCCCTGGCGAAGCAGTCGCGCGCCACGGTCAAGAAGCTGGTGCTGCGCGACTGGCAGGTTCTCACTGCCACCATGCACAAGAACTACGGTGAAGCCATCATGGGCTACGTCGACGAGCGGCTCCGTCTCGACGACGAAGGCGTGAAGTTCCATTACCGCGCGATGCTCAACTACGCGGCTTACGAGCTCAACCGCAGCAACAAGATCAATGTTGCGTACAAGGCGCTGAACCAGGCGGCGAAGATCTTCCCCAAGAACTGGGTGAAGAAGGCCAAGAACAAGGATGTCGCCAAGAAGGTCAGCGACGCAATCGCCAAGAAGCTCGAGGTGACTCCCGTCGCTCTCATCCTTCAGACCGAAGGCCACGTTCAGCGCTGGGCCAGCAGCAACAGTACGTTCCTGCTGCATGGCGTCTTCTCGCAGTGGTGACGATGTAGCAACCACGTCGGCGCCAACTCTGGCCGCCACCCTCGTAACCGCCGCCCCGGTCGTGCACTTCGCATGGCCGGGGCGGTGTCGTATCTACCCATCGGAGCGCGCCCGTGACCCACTCCCCCGCGCCACGCGACGCCGTCGGTGACGGCATCGAGATCGGACCCGGTGTCGTGGTCGTCGACCTCCGGGTCTCCCGCCCGGACACCATCACCCCCGACGATCTCCGCGACGCCTTCGCCGAGGCGCTGGCTCAGGCCGATGAAGCCGACCTGTCTCCGCTCGATCAGCTCGGCGACCTCGACATCCACCCGCTCTGAGCGCCGCTGTGTGCATCCCTGAGCCCTCGACACGATTGGAGCCACCCCGTGGCCAACGAAGCACTTTCCGGCGCCGTAGAGGCCGCCTTTCAGCGCGCCGCCGAGTCGCACGGCATCGAGCGCGCCGACGAGGCCGAGACCTGGGTCCAGGCTGTGTCCTGGGCGCTCGGCGACAAGATCCTCTACGAGCAGCTCGCCGACATCGTCGCCGACGCCATCGAGGTCGATCGCCGTGAGCGCGCGCCCTTCGAGCAGTTCGGCGTCGCGGTCTACAACCTCATGGACGGGCAGGAGTGGGACAGCGACACCACCAGCGAGATCGCCGCGTTCGCCAGCGTCATCCTCGACCGCCCGTTCCGTGACCCGAACGACGTCGACAACGAAGAAGCCGACGAGGTTACCCCCGTCGGCTGACGTCGTGTGGTGGTCAGTGACCCGCCTCCTGCGGTAGCAGGTACACCACCGGGATGCGGAGCTTCGCGCCCGCAGAGATGACGTTCAGATTGCGGATGCCGTTGAACTCGGCGATCGAGTCGACGCTCACTCCGTGCAGCGCCGAGATCTTCGTCAGGGTGTCCCCGTCGCGTACGACGTAGACCGTGCTGGACGCGGAGGTGGCTTCGGTCTGATCGCTATCGCGATCCGGGGGCGTTGAGGGTTCCGCAACCGGTGTCTCGACACCGGCAGACGGAGTCGGCGGAGCCTCAGAGACCCGATGGGCGACAGGATGCGGGCTGGTCATCGCGTTGGCTGCGCCAATGGCACCAGACACGAACAGGCCGGCGAGCCCTGCCACCAGGACGCCGACGGCGACGACGGGGGCAACCCCGTACCGGTGCTGCGCGCGAGCCTTCGCGACTCGCTGTGCCTCGGTGGTCTCGTCAGTCATCCTCACGCCTCTCGCTGTCTCAGGAAGGAGCTTCGCCGTCCTGTAGAAGCACGTTTCCGCTCGTTTTTGAGTATATCGCACGACTTCATCAGAACGAGGTCGTTCGTTCACGCCGAACCCACCCAATCCATCGGTCGATCTCGACCGTGCACCAACCCCCAACGAAAGCAGGTCCACATGGCTGCCGTCCCCGCTGAGCGCCTTCGCGAAGGCTCGCAGATCCTCGTCCGCGGCAAGATCTCGTTCTCGCGCCTCGCGCGACTGATCGAGGGTGAGGCTCTCACCAAGAGCATCGAGCAGGCGCGTGCGCGTGGTGCGCTGTACCCCACCACGGTGCCGCACACGACGATCAACCTCGTCGACGCGCAGGTGCTGCCGGCCGACCCGGCGAACCCGTCGCCCGAAGAGGTCTTCGTCCACGAGAAGCTCATGTACGCCGTGAAGAGCGGCGAGAACGCCGGCAAGCAGGCGTTCGGTGTCGACAACAAGTCGGCCTACCTGCCCACCGTGCTCGAGCAGGACCCGGAGAACCCGGGCCAGTACCGCCAGCTCATCCTGGAGCGCGACCTGGCGACCGGTCTCGACGTGACGGTCGTCCTCGAGGTCTTCAAGCCCGCGGGCTACGAGAAGCGCGGCATCGGCCTGCAGCAGGTCGTCCTCAACGAGGCGCCGAAGTACTACTCGTCGGGTGTGAACACGTCGGCGCTGGCCGCTCGCGGCATCGTGGTCAACGGCCCGATCCGCACGGTCGCCGCGCCGACGGACGCTGCCCCCTCGGACACCGCCGCGGCCGCCGCTGCGTTCGCCGCCGAGGCGGACCGCGCCGGCTTCGCCGTGCCCGCCAACAGCGCGGTCAGCGCGTCGGGTCTCCCGATGCCGATGCCCGGCGCACAGGGCATCGCCCCGGCACCCACGCTCGCGCAGCAGGCGTTCCCCGTGTCGGCTCCGGCCGCCTCGGCTCCCGTCGCCGCGCCCGCGTTCCCGCAGGCCGCACCGGTCGCCGCTCCGGCAGCTCCCGCGTTCCCGCAGGCGACCGCACCCGCAGCGCCGATGGAGACTGCCGAGCAGACGATCGCGCGCCTGCAGGCCCAGATCGCCGAGCGTGACGCGGCACAGGCTGCCTCCGGCGGCGACTCGGCGTTCACGCCGTGGGACGTCCCCGGCCAGGCGCCCGCCTACCAGGGCTGAGCCCAGGTAACCCCCTGACGAAGAAAGGCCCGGTGCTTCATGCCCGGGCCTTTCTTCGTTCCAGCACTCCCCCTCATCCCCAGGAGAAATCAGTCATGACGCTCGCATCGACCACCGACATCACCCCCGCGCACATCCGCGAAGCCGCCGAGGCCGAGTTCACCATTCGGATCACGGAGGAAGTCGTGCAGACCTTCCGGCTCACCGCCCGTCAGCTTGACGACCTCGGCCTGCCCGCAGACGAGGACGCGCTCTCTGAGATGGACGGCGACGAACTGGCGACGACGCTCTACGACTCCGAGTTGGAGACGTTTGACCACGTGGTCGAAGAACGCGACATCGAGATCATCGCGCCGGCGCATCTCGCCTACGCCTGATGCCCCACCATTCCGGTTCCGAGAGAGGACACCCGTGAGTCACATCGACCCTCACTCCGAGTACCCGGAGTTCTACGCCAACCCGATCATCGGGGCCATCGCAGACGCGCCCCGGTGGACCGTCTCGGATAACGAGAAGGTGCCGATCAACATGGTCGAGCTCATGTCGACGGGGCGCATCTGGGGCGCACATGAGATCAGCGCGCAATGCCTGGTTGACCTTCCGACGCTGACGACGTTCCTCCCGAGCGCCAGCAACGCGGCGTACTACCTGCGCGCGCAGACGGACGGATTCCTCGTCCTCGACATCGAGAAGACCTGCCCTCCCGACGTTGCTCAGCAGCTGCTGACCATGCCCGCCCACTACACCGAGTACTCGATGAGTGGGAAGGGCTACCACCTGATCCTTCCCATGCCCGCGAACTTCTGGGAGTTCCCGATCGCGATGGGCAAGAAGGTGCTGAAGGAGGAGCACGGCTGGTACGAGATCCTGCTCGATCACTGGGTCACCTTCACTCGCGCGCCCGTGCCCGCCGAGGCGCTGCCGGCTAAGGACTACGTCAGCACGGCCTGGGAGGACCTCTACGCGAGCCTCGCCAAGGATGCGGTCGAGACGGCGACCGCCGACTTCGACTTCACCTCGGAGCGCCCGGTGATTCCTCGCGCCGATGACATCCTCGAGCTGATGACCCGGCTGGGGCTGGAGCGAAGTCTGGACGACTTCCACGGAGACCACTCGCGATTCGAGTACTCCACGCTGGGGACGCTCTACAACCGCCTGAGCCGCATCCTCATCGCGATCACCGACGGTGTCCCGGATCACCCCTACGACGAGTCGGTCAAAGCATGGCTCGTCTATGAGGCCGCGACGATGATCCTCCCCGCCCGCGACAAGCACGACGAGCAGCGAAACGGGATGCCCCTGCTCCTGAACGCGGCCGTCTCGCTCGTTGCTCGCCGGGTCGGAGATGCCGCGACCGAAACCACCGCGTAGCCCCACACCACACTCAACCGCCGCATTCGATGGCAACTCACGACCAGGGGTCGTGAGGCGGCAGCCGCAAGCACAGCGCGCAGCCACAACGACGCCCGTCGAGGGCAAGAGAGGAACCGTCATGCAGACGCACACCAATCGCGTCGCTCAAGAAGCCCAGGGCGCTGGCGAAAGCCTCGCAGAGTGGTTCGCCGCCTACGACGCGGACGCCTATTTCCGCGCCCAGGCGCAGTGGAACTTCTCGCTCGAAGAGATTGCCGAGGCTCGCAACCTCATGGACGCGACGGTCGGGGCACCTGTGCCCGCCGACTTCTGGGGCCAGGTCGACCACCAGCTGGACCGCATCCAGGCAGTGAGACCCTCATCCTTCGTCCGCCTGCGCGAGATCCTCACGGACCCCGCCTACACCCATCTCGGCGTGTACCGCGACCAGCCGATGAGCGCCGACGCCGCATTCTTCGCAGGAAGCGGAGGAGACCGCTCGCTGCGCAGCGCGCTCGGCGACGACTGGCGCACCACCTGGGCGGAAGCCGGGTACTACTACGTGCTCAAGCACACCCGCACCGGCGAGGTCATCACGTATGTCGAAGGTGACGTGTTCGCCGGCGACCAGCACCTGGAGGACTGAGCGTGACCACCACCACCGGAGAGAACCGCAACAAGTACGCGAACGCTCACCCCGATGACCCGCGACCGTCCCGCTTCTCGAACCAGGGGCGCGACTATCGCGCGTGGGCTGAACGCGCCGACGTCTGGGCCGCCGCCACGCTTCCCGTCGCTGAACGCTCACGCGGTCGCTCGATCAGCGAAGTGCTCGGCTTATGGGAGGACTGGCTCCCCTCGGCGCGGCGGAAGACCACCGCCGACCGCTGAGGTCGGCACGAGACAGGAGGCCCAATGGCACCCATGAACGATCCACCCGGCGACGACGAGCGCATCCACGTGATCCAAAGCCGGTACGACTACCGCGACGCGGATGGTCGCCCCGTCACCTCCATCACCCTCGAGCGAGACGAGGGCTGGTTCACCGACGAAGCGACGGCCAATGCGCGCCGGGATCGGCTGAACCACAACGACTTCGCGCTCTACGAGATCGCGATGGCCCGAGCTCGCCGCGAGCGCGAAGCCAAGATCGCCGCAGCCGAGGCGACGAATCGGGAGCACGAGATCCTCCGCGCCCACGGCATCGACAAGCGGGACGTCAAGGTGCCCGAGCCGTTCCAGCCCATCCCGTACGAGGACTACGTCCCGGAGCACGGTCGCACCCGGTATGAGGTGGTTCGCCTCACCCGCTCCGAGCACGAAGCGCTCGTCGGCACGACGACCTGAGACAGGCGAACGGACGGCCCCCACCGGTGCGTGGGGGCCGTTCACTGCGTGAGCATGACGCCAGGGCTCCGGCCTATGGCCGAAGTTGCTGCGCATTGCGCAGCCGGGAGTGATGGCGACGCCCGGAGCAGGGGCGCTGGCCCTGCCCGAGACGTCGCTAACCAGAAGGCTCCGCCTTCTACGGGGCATCGAGTTACCGGTTTCCGATTCACCGATCCCCTGGAGGCGCTGTGTCCAGACGAACCGTCGTCACCGCGTGGCTGAAGCCCACGCCGAAATCCTCCACCAGGTCGGTCTACGTCTGTCTGCCCGATTCGGTCAGTGCCGCCGACGACGACCGTGTCGACCGGCTCCTGGTCGGCCTCCTCCGCCCAACCGATCGGGTGCTCTACGCCGACGAGAGGGCACCGTCGCTCTCCGTCGTCTCTTTCGCGGAGAAGCACGGGCTGTTCGCCGACCCCATCGGGGGCGAAGCCCGTGCGCCCGACCTCATCGTCGTGCTCATCGACCCCTACGGCGACAACGCCGGCGCTCTCGAAGCGCGTGCGCTGGCTGTCGACGGCCCCTCCGACCTACTCATCGCAGAACTGCCCGATCGCATCGGCTGAGCCCCCTCAGCTCTCTGCCACCACCATGCGGCCGCGGCCGCACAGACAAGGAAATCGCTCATGAAGTTCAACGAAACCCTCACGGAGATCATCAAGGTCGACCTCGAGGTCGGCGCCGTCCCCGCCCTCATGGGTGAGCCCGGCATCGGCAAGAGCTCGTTCGTCGAAGACCTCGCCAAGTCGATGGACACCAAGGCGTTCACGCTCCCCTGCAACCAGCTCGCCGACAAGGCCGACCTCACCGGCGGCCGCCTCGTCCCGACGAAGGACGGCAAGAGCTACAGCCAGGTGTTCTACCCTCACGAGGTCATCCAGAACGCGATCGCCTACGCGGAAGCCAACCCCCGCGAGTGGCCGATCCTCTTCCTCGACGAGATCAACCGCTCGACCTCGGACGTCACCTCCGCGGCGCTGTCGCTTCCGACGCTGCGCCGCATCGGCTCGTCTGAGCTCCCGTCGAACCTGCGCATCATGATCGCCGGCAACAACAAGGGCAACGTCACGATGCTGGACGAGGCGTCGCTGTCGCGCTTCTCTATCTACAACGTCGAGCCGGAGGCCCAGACCCTCATCGGCATCCTCGGCGACGGCCTGAACCCGTACGTCAAGGCGGTCCTGGTGCGTTACCCGCACCTGGTCTTCGCCAAGGGTGTCCCGAGCACCGTGCTCGCCGATGGTCACGACGATGACGACGACACGACCGCCACGTACACCGACCTGCTCGACGGCGGCGAGGAGATGCTCCAGCTCACGACGCCGCGCACGATCGACGCCATGAGCCGCTGGCTCAACGCCGTCGACCCGGTGAAGCTCAGCGAGTACCTCCAGACTCAGATCACCACGCAGGACGGCCGCGACACGACGATGCTCAACGAGATCGTCGAGGCGCACGTCGGCAACACGGAGTTCGCGACCCACCTGGTCGCGGAGATCGCCAGCGGTCTCAACTCCGGCGCCGCCGCCCAGGTGCAGCAGCTCACGGCCCCCAAGCCGAACTGCTTCAACAGCCTGAAGCAGGCCGCGACGGTGAACGACCTGGAGGCGATCATCTCGTCGCTCACCGAGCACGAGAAGTCGGGTTCGCTGCTGTACGCGCTCTACGAGCACGCCGACAACCGCATCATCATCGAGCAGCTCGCGCAGCAGGTCGCCGCGATCGAGCCGGACCACAACCGTCTGCTGGTGCAGCTGGCGGCCGCGTCCATGCTCGACGACGAGAACCTCTCGGTGCTGTTCGGCACGTCCACCTCGGTGGGCGACACCACTCGACTCGTCCTCAGCTCCTTCATGGCCTGATCGAGTCACACGAAGAGGCTCCTCCCGCACCCGCGGTGAGGGGCCTCTTCGTGTCTGCCCACACGTCGACCACCGGTCGACCTCTCGAAATCTCAGGAGCACCCGTGACTCTCACCCTCAACGGGCAGAAGCCCGCAGTCCTCAGCCCGGTGCACACCATCCCCATCAACGGCGACTACGACCCGATCCCCGCGATCCGCAAGGCGATCGTCAAGCCGCTGTTCAAGCCGATCCGCAAGGGATCGAAGGTGACGGTTACCGACCAGCAGGGCGCCGCTCTCAGCAAGGACGACGTGCAGCAGCTTCTGCTGAGCACCGTCGGCCCGACGGCGAACCCCGCGTCGGACAAGGAGCTCAAGTCGCTCCTGCAGCAGGGCCTGGTGAACTTCGACCAGACCACCCCGCTGCTGTCCAACGAGCTGTACGTCGTTCAGGCAGCGAACGCCAACCGGCTTCCGCACCCGGGACCTCGCACCCTCTACACGTCTGCCCACGACGTGATCCCCTCGGCCAAGAACCTCCTCGCCGGCAACGTCAAGGACGACGGCGAGTTCTTCGCCTCTGTGGCCTACACCTACTCCCCCGAGGCTCTCGGCTTCTGGTTCAAGAGTGCCGACGACTTCAGCGACTTCCAGGCATGGCTCGCCCTCCAGGCGCAGACGCTGTCTGCGGTGCTGCCCGGTGACACCGTGAACCTGCTCAGCAAGTTCGGCCAGGTCACCCTCAAGGGTCTGGTCGAAGGCTTCGTGCTCCGCAAGGACGACGGCGACGCCAACGACGAGTTCACCTTCGCCCGCGTCATCGTGCACATGCTGATGCAGTACCACCAGCAGCACGCCAAGACGTGGGGCACCCAGCCCCCGATGGGCGTCCTGCCCTTCGTGGTCTCGGAGCTGTTCCTCCCGCGCACGATCCTCATCGTCAACGTCGAAGCGCACGCGCGCTCGACACCGAAGAAGGTCGACAACGAGTGGAAGCTCATCAACGCCTCGATCGCCTCGCCGGTGAAGATGATCTCCAACAAGGCGCTGAGCAAGCTCACCGCGCTGCCGCGTGCGATGGCTAAGGCTGCCGCGCAGGCCGCCAACGCGCAGTCGAACAAGACGGCACAGGCGGGTCGCTCGGCGAAGATCACCTTCAAGAAGCAGGCCCCCACGAAGGTCGAGCTGGAGAAGGGTGTCCTCCGCGTCCTGCGACGCATGAAGGAGGTCAATCGCTCGCAGAACATCCTGAAGAAGTCGAAGACGAGCTTCGCCAAGGCGAACCGACGTGACCCGATGGACTTCAACAGGCCCGGTCGCGTGACATCCACGCACTACCTGCCGGACCTGCACGTCTACATCGACACGTCGGGCTCGATCTCGGAGGCGAACTACCAGCAGGCCGTCATGATGCTCATTCGCCTCGCGAAGAAGCTCAACGTCGACCTGTACTTCAACTCCTTCTCGCACGTCATGTCCCAGGAGGTGCTCCTTCGCACCAAGGGCAAGTCGGTCACGAGGATCTGGGAAGAGTTCCGCCGCCTGCCCAAAGTCAACGGCGGCACGGACTACCAGCAGATCTGGGAGTACATCAACGCCTCGGAGGCTCGCAAGCGACGGCTGTCGCTCGTGATCACCGACTTCGAGTACAGCCCGCCGACGCAGCGCATGCAGCACCCGGTGAACCTGTACTACGCCCCCTGCTCGAGCATGAACTGGGACTGGATCCTGGCGCAGGCTCGTCAGTTCGCCCCGGCCATGCGCCACATCGAGCCGGCCATCGGGCAGCGGCTCATCGGTCTGGTCGCCTGACCGATGAGCCGCCTGCGAAGGCGCCGACCAGTGCGCGGCCGCGTTCCGCATCCACGCCCTCCCCGAGGGCGGATGCCGGAGCGCGGCCGCGTGCCGTCTTCCCGAAAGGAAATCCCCATGCGCGTCAGGATTCTCGACGACCTCACTCGCAAGCTCGCCGAACTGGCGCAGCAGCGACCGGACAACCGGCCTCCCGACATCCATCTGTTCGCGGACCTGTCTGGCTCCGTGGAAGTGCGCCACCACGCCGATGCTCTCTTCGACGCCGTCACCGAGGCATCCGAGGCGGGTGTGGACGTCTACCTCACGACGTTCTCGCACTACGTCGGGGCCACGACCCTCCTGGCCTCGCCTCGGCCGGGGCTGCGCGCCGCCTGGCAAGCGCTCGACGCTCTGCCCAAGGCTTCCGGCGGAACCGACTTCCGTCGGGTCTGGGAGCACATCCTGGCCTCCCCCGCGCGCATGGACCGGCTCTCGGTCATCCTCACCGACTTCGAGTGGCTCGCTCCCCGTGAGCAGGTCCCTCACCCGTCGAACCTCTTCTACGCCCCCTGCGGCAAGGAGAACTACGTCCGGCTCCACGCCGCCGCGCTTGAGCTTGCGGACTCCATGGAGCACATCACCCCTGCCCTTGAGCAGCGGATCTTCGGGATGGGCTTCTGAGCCACTCCCACGACCAGCAGGCGGTCCCGACTCATTGCGAGCGTGGCCGCCTGCCGTCTAACTCACGAGAGGAAATCCCGACATGGGTCTCAGCAACTTCACGTCGAACGACGACGACACCAACGGTGGTGGCAACGGCGGCGGCCCGGGTGGACCGGGCATCCCTGCGCTTCCGCCCATGATGAACGTCACCGGCAACATGGGCGACATCACGGACATGCTCATCGACTACAACGAGCGCTTCAAGGCCGCGACCCCGGCGCTGTTCCGCGACGAGCTGATCGCACAGACGATCTCCGTGCTCATCGGCAAGACGAAGCCCAACCCGCTTCTGGTCGGTCCCGCCGGCGTCGGAAAGACTCGCATCGTCGAGGAGATCGCGCGATCCATCGCCACCAACAGCCCGCTCATCCCGAGTGGCCTGGCGAAGTCCACCATCTACGAGCTGCCGCTGAGCAACCTCGTCGCCGGAGCCGGCGTCGTCGGTCAGCTCGAGGAGCGTCTGGCATCCCTGGTCGACTTCGCGACGGACAAGAAGAACGACGCGATCCTGTTCGTCGACGAGATCCACCTGCTCCAGGACAGCAAGGACCCGGTCTACAAGAAGGTTTCCCAGATCCTGAAGCCGGCACTCGCCCGAGGCGACATGCGCCTGATTGGCGCGACCACGATGAACGAGGCCAAGGCGTTCGACGATGACCCCGCATTCCAGCGCCGCTTCACGCGTCTGGTCGTCGACGAGCTCACCCGTGAGCAGACCCTCCAGGTCCTCCACATGGCTCGCCCGTCGTACCTCGCGCACTACAAGCACCAGATCACCGTCTCCGATGATGTGCTCACCAAGCTCGTCGTCATCGCCGACGAGAACTCCCGCGCGTCCTCTCACCGCCCCGACAACGCCCTCACCCTGCTGGACCGGGCGATGGCGGAGACCGTCGTCGCACGCTCGACGTCGATCGCCAAGGCGGTCGCATCCGGCAACGCCGCGGCTGCGCAGGCCATCCAGAGTGTGTCGTCCGTCCCTCTGAACGAGGCGAAGGTCCGCTCGGTTGCCGTCCGTCTGATGACGGGCATGGCCACCAAGGAGGTCTACGACGAGGCTCGCGTGCTCGACCGGCTCCAGCGCATCAAGGGGCAGGACGACATCATCGGAGAGGTGATCGACGCGCTGCGCCGTGACGACCTCGCGGTGTTCCCTCGTCGCAAGCCGATCGCATGGATCTTCGCGGGCGCCTCAGGTGTCGGCAAGACCGAGATGGCCAAGATCATCGCGGAGGAGCTGACCAACCAGCCGCCGATCACGCTCAACATGGGCGAGTTCGCGCATAAGCACGACATCTCCCGGATCATCGGCGCCGGTCCCGGCTACATCGGGAGCGACTCGGACAAGGAGATGCCGTTCGACACGCTGGAGTCCAACCCGTATCGGGTCATCCTGCTCGACGAGCTCGAGAAGGCTGACAAGGCCATCCACCGTCTGTTCCTGACGGCGTTGGATGAGGGCTGGATGCGCATGGCCAACGGCAAGATCATCGACTTCTCGAAGACGATCGTCATCGCCACGACCAACGCCGCCCGTGAGGCCGTCTCCAAGAGGCCCATGGGCTTCTCGGTCGCCGTCGGTCCGACGCGGCTCAGTGTGCAGGAGCTCACCCGAGCGCTGCAGGAGTCGTTCGACCCTGAGTTCCTCGGCCGATTCTCCAAGCTAATCGCGTTCGCGTGCCTCACGAAGCAGACCTACGAGGAGATCCTCGTGGCCAGCTACAACCGTGAGCGCGACCGCATCGCGATCTCGGACCCCCGGACCGCGGCTCTCATCCCGGAGCCGATCGACCCGGACGAGCTCGCCCGCACCGTCGAGACCACGTACCTGGAAGACCAGGGAGCTCGACCGGCGGAGCAGGCAGCGCGTGACCTGATCGAGAACGCGATCCTCGCGGCGCGCTACGGCGTGGCCGCACCCGGCGTCGCCGGGTCGGGAGACGAAGACGCATGACCCCGGCACACCGGGCGGGGCGGGGAACACCCCTGTCCCGTCCGGTGACCGCACCCAGCTCGCACAACACCCATTGCAAGCCCACCCGCCCTCGGGCGTAAATCAGAGAGAAGCCAGACGATGCCGATCCAGCTCGACGATCTCACCAGCCTCGCCACGGCCCCCGCGGCGAAGGCCCTCAACCCCAAGTACTTCAGCAGCGAGATGACCGGAAGCGGCAAGGCCGTCGGTCTCATCAACAAGACCGTCCGTCCCGGCCGCTACCCGCTGGGATCCAGCGCACAGACCATGCCGGTCGCCGCCGTGCTCAGCAAGACCAAGAGCTCGGGCAGCAACGTGACCACGTTCACGATCCCGATGGGCATCCTCGCGCCCTACTCGGTCGACAACAACGCCGCTCGCGGCCTCACCTACCCGGTGCCGTTCGTCGACGACCGCTTCGACGTGACCGCCTCAGCCACCGCCTACGACTTCGACGTCTTCCTCGACCTCACCCCGCAGGGTGTGGTGCTCCGCAAGGACGAGAACGGCGACAAGATCCAGAAGGACCTCGACATCCTCTACCGGATGGAGCTGTTCGTGCTGGCGAAGGGCTCGACCAGCGAGCGTGTCCGCTCGGTCGCCACGGCCCCGGCTCGCCCTCTCGCCGCTTTCGGCGCTGCGGACGAGTTCTCGATGCTGCGCTTCAGCTACGCACCGCTCGATGACGCCGAGCAGTTCATCGCTGACGCCACGTACCGCCTCGCCAAGAACGGCGGCAGCGTGTACGTCGACGTCGACGAGCTCGCCACCTGGATGGCCGACTACGACGTCTACGAGCGCATGTGCCGCCTCGCCGACGCCTGGGCCGGTGACGCGATCGCCGACATCATGTCGGTGCACATCGAGGAGCTGTTCGCCAACGGAGCACCCGACACCCAGACGCTGCACCACCTCGCGATGCAGCTGCGCTACCTCGAGACGTACAACGTATCGCTGGCCGCGTACCGCGCGATCCACGCCACCATCAACGGCGTGTGCCCGCCCGACATCGCGAACAGCCTGAGCAAGCAGAACCTCAACCTGCTGATGTCTCACACGCTGGAGGGCCTCAGCGCCCTCAAGCCGCAGCTGTCTGCGCCGCCGGCCGGCGGTCAGAACGTGACGGGCTGGCAGATGCCCTCGCACTTCTCCGCGCAGCAGCGGTCGGCGATCTCCACATCGGAGCCGCTGACCCTGGTGCAGGCCGGTGCGGGTACGGGGAAGTCGACCGTGATCCTCGGACGCATCCAGCACCTCGAGTCGCTGGGTGTGAACCCCGAGGACATCGCAGTGCTGTCGTTCACCAACGCGGCCGCCGACAACATCACCGAGCGCAACCCGCGTGTTCGGTCGATGACGATCGCGCGGATGATCCACGACATCTACTCGGTCAACCACCCCACGCACGAGCTCTCGTCGATCGACACGATCCTCAACAGCATCGACATCTACTTCCCCAACAGCGACATCGCGCGGTCCTTCCGACGCGTGATGGTCGACGTCGACAAGCTCCAGCCCGGAGCGACGACCCTGCTCAACGCCTTCATCGAGAAGTACGAGGCGCAGGTGCTGGAGATGCTGGACCGGATCGGTCAGACGTGCCTCGAGCTGGAGATCGTGCTGGCCTACCAGCAGATCGACACCATGGTCGAGCCGCCTCACGTGTCGTCGAAGTACCTCATCATCGACGAGGTGCAGGACAACTCGATCTTCGAGTTCATCTACCTGCTCAAGTACGTCGCCAAGCACCGCGAGAACATGTTCATCGTGGGCGACGCGTCGCAGACTCTCTACGAGTTCCGCGCGTCCAACCCCAAGGCGCTGAACGCGCTGGAGGAGTCGGGCGTCTTCGCGACGTTCCAGCTGACGACGAACTACCGGTCGAACCAGGAGATCCTGGACTTCGCGAACGTCCACCTCGCGGACATCGAGGCCAACGCCGCAGCCCAGCTGCGACTGCAGGCCAACTCGCTGGACGTGCCGACGGCAGCCTCCTTCCAGGAGAAGGTCACCGTCGACTACAAGCACTACCAGCACATCACGAAGTTCCGTGAAGACCTCGGCGGCTACATCGCCGTCGACGTCCGCAAGTACATCGAAGCGGCTCTCGGTCGCGGTGAGCAGGTGGCATTCCTGGCGCACACGCGCACGGACACCAGCATCATCGAGACGAAGCTGCAGGAGATGTTCCCGCAGGAGCACGTGGCGAATCTCGTCAGTGCGCGTACCTACGCCACGACCGTGTTCTCGCAGTACATCAAGATGTTCTGGAACGACGTGTGCCAGGTCGACCCCGCCGATGCTGCCTTCGTGATCTACAAGGGCATCAACGACAACCTCGACCAGCTGACGAAGCAGGCCGACAAGGCGCGCGCCTCCGTGGGTCGAATGACCTCCGAGTGGTGGGCTGCGTCGGGCGACGACATCAACGGCTGGCTCGGCCTCTACCAGGCCGGGCAGATCACGTCGGACGAGTTCTTCGAGCGCCTGCAGGAGAACGTGCTCGCGTACGAGATCCGCCACAACGGCATCAAGCAGTCGCTGATGAACCAGAAGAACCGGGAGCGCAAGGAGGCTAACCTCAATGCGCAGGCGAAGCTGGTCGTCAGCACGATCCACGGTGCGAAGGGCCTCGAATTTGACAACGTTGTTGTCGTTCACAAGTTCGACGCCCAGATGAAGGAAGCCGACAAGCGCATGTACTACGTCGCCTTCACCCGGGCGATGAAGAGCATGTATGTGCTCTCCTACGGGTCCGTCAAGAACCCGCGCATCGAGTCGGACTACACGATGCTCGTCGCCGCGCTCGAGAAGCGCGACGCGGTCAACGTCCTGCGTCAGCAGGGCTTCGACCCCGACACCATGTCGGATGACGAGGTCGAGGCTGCACTCGCCATCCTCGCGGGCACTGCGGTGGCCGAGGAGGAAGAGGTCGTCGACGTCGCCACTGCGGTGAGCGACTTCAGCGATGAGCTGGCGCGCCTGGACAGCAATGAGGTCGAGGCCGTCCTGGGCGGCACCGATGACGAGCCCGCCGACGAGACCGTCGACGACGGCTCGGCGTTCACGGCCGTCACCGTCTGACACCAGTCAGCACCAACGAGCGAGGGGCGATCCACTGCGGGTCGCCCCTCGCTTCCGTTCACGCACCCATCCCCGCGCGCATGCGCTGGAGACCGGAGAAATCATGCCCACGTTCAGCGTCGTTCTGCAGAGGAACGTCTCCCCTGACGCCGAGTCGCGCTCCGCGCGCTCGACCACCTTCAGCAACCCGGACGCCGTGAAGGTCAAGGCGCCTTCGCTCCCCTACGCCGTGCTCGAGGTCGCGATGCGGTTCGCTCACGACCCGCAGCCGCCGCGGATCGTCTCTGCCGAGGAACTCCTCGTCGTGGACCCGGCCAGCATCACTGATGACCGTCTCGTGGAGGCTCTCACCCGGGCCGCCGACGAGCGGATCGAGTTCGACGAGTTCGGCCAGGAACCGCTGGCGGACCGCAAGGACTTCGCCTACCTGGTCCGCGACGTCGCCCGTGCGCTCCATCACAGCGGGATCATTCCCGGCCTCGACGTGACGATCGAGCACAACAACTGGGAGGACCCCGAGTTCGTGATGGTGGAGGTGGTCGACCGCGCCACACACACCTATCGCTCGGTCGGCCGCCTGCCGGAGAGCCTCACCAAAGACGCCGAGGCTGCAGGGCGCGAGGGATACCTCGCCATCGCCCGTGCGCTCATCGAGACCGTCGTCGACGAGCAGCTGCTCTGAGGCGCCGCCCCCACCTGAAATCCAAGGAGACCCATCGTGACTCTCACCCTCGTAGACCCCGCCACGCGCCCGTCTCGGGCGTACGAGACCGTCTACAGCGCCCTGATCCTCGTCGACGGCGAGCGGTCGCTCGAAGAAGAGTTCCCCACCCAGGCCGAGCGGCGCGACGCAGTCATCGAATGGCTGCTCCACCACTCGGACGAGATCGACCGCGAGGACGTCGACGAAGCCCTTGCCCCCTTCGGCGGCGCGAACGCCGATGTCGCTCTGGACCAGGTGCTCGAACTCTATGCCGACGCCGGCGAAGACGACTTCGATCTCTATCTGTCCGAGGCGAAGCGCGACGTCGGACCCCAGACGCTCTACTCGACGCTCACCGACTACGGCGACGGCTCGCTCTACGTCGAGCACCATCCGACCCCCGAAGCTCGCCTGGTGCAGCTGCGTCAGCGCGCTCTGACGTTGGACAGCCGGCATCCAGAGGACTTCTTCCTCACCGCCGACGAGGCCACCTGCCAGAAGGTCATCGAGACCGCCCTGATGTCTTCGGGGAAAGCGCGCGTCTACCTGTTCGAGGCAGACCGCGCCGCCGAAGGCGAGACGTACACGAGCTTCGCCCCGGCGAACCGATGACCATCACCAAGGAGGTGACCCCATGACGACTCCCGCACCCTCCCCGGCGCTGGTCGCGCGCACGGCGCATATCCGCCCCGTGCCCGTTCCGGAGCAGCGTCATCGCCGCGGCGACGTCTGGATGGTCGTCTCCGATCCGTCCTCCCCCGCCGTGGGCAACGAGATCTGGAGCGACCGCCCCGCGATCATCGTCTCGAACAACGTCCTGAACGCCCGCTCTGGCGTCGCTCAGGTCGTCTACCTGTCGACCGCCACACGAAAGCGCACCGGCCCGACCCATGTCGAAGTGCCCGCCGTAGTCGGCGGCGGCACGGCGATGGCTCTGTGCGAGCAGGTTCACACCGTCGACGCATCACGCCTGCGACGCCGGCTGGGCGTGCTGCCCGAGGACAGCATCCGCGAGATCGACACCGCGCTCGCGCTGTCCCTGAGCATCGGACGCAACCCCAACACCCACAGCGCGTTCCGCAAGTGGGAGGAGCACATCAAGCTCCACGGGATCGACCTCGCCAAGGAGATCGACGCTCTCGCCGGCACGACCGCTGACCAGCGCGTCGAAGCGCTCAGTCGAGCGCTGCGCAACGTCGCCATCGAGCGCGATGCGTACCGCAACCTCTACGAGTCCCTGCCGAAGAGGGGCTCGGCACTCGACGACGTCGAGGCCGCTCTCAGCGGTCGTCGAGCGGCTTAGCCACGGCGCACCTTCCGGTGTGCGAGAGGGCTTCCCCACACAACGCACACCGGAAGGACCGTCATGCACGCTCTGAACAGCACTCCCCGTCAGCACTCCGCCTGGGCCAAGGTGCCACACCCCGTCGACGTCGCGCGCCGTCTGCGAGCACTGGTGTCGATCGGATACTCCGAAGAGGCTCTGGCCTCCCGACTGGGTGTCGAGCTGGAGCGCATCACGCTCATTACCCGCTCGAGCGAGGTCACGCACGAGCCGCCGACCAGCGAAGAGGTTCGACGCCTCTTCTCGACGCTGTGGACCCAGCCGGTCACCGGCCCCGACGGCGATGCCTCGCGCGAGCTCGCGCAGCAGATGGGCTGGGTCGGCCCCCTCGCCTGGGACGACATCGACGACCCCAGTGAGCAGCCGAACATCACCGGCAGCCGGCTGGCCCGCGGTGACAAGTCCCGCCGAACCTACGTCGACGAGATCGCCGTGGAGAAGGCCGTGCGTGGCGAGCGGGTGAAGCTCACCCGCGTCGAGCGTCTCGTGGCGATCACCCGCCTGCACTCCCGCAAGTGGAGTGACAGCCAGATCGCCCGGCGCCTCGCCATCACCGAGGCCGCCGTCGCGCGATACCGCAGCAAGCACGGCCTTTCGGCATGGACCGAGGCAGATGAGAAGAAGGCCACCACCGCGTGAACAAGATCTACGCCAGCACCACCCGCTACGACGACCCCGAGCCATACGTCATCACGATCGGCCTCGCCGCCGGGATGCGGGTCGATGAGACCGCTGCGCATCTCGGAGGGATCGAGTTCTACCGGTACGACCCTCGCCGTGAGTACGCGATCGAGCAGCACTACCCGGCGAACCCGATCCTGCAGACGCTGCGAAGGCAGTCCACCGACTGGGCGCAGAAGAACGCCGAAGTCGTCCTGTTCGACAACGCCAACGGCCGTGCGTGGCTGGACGCCGGTGAGCCAGCTGACCAGCCGGGCACCCAGTGGTGGGCGTTCGAGACCCACGCCCAAGAGGTCATCGAGCGAGTCTGCAACGTCGACTGGGCCGCGTGGCGCTCGCCCGCCATGGCGGAGAACGTCGTCGGCCACGAGAGATGGGGAACCGCATGAAGAAGCTGCTCCAACAGAACCGCGCCGGCGGCCAGCGTCGCATGACCCAGGTCTTCAAGGACTTCTGCGAGCTCTCAGCCCTCAGCATGCGCAACGCCGTCCAGCCCGAAGGTCGGGATGACCGCGAGGCGCGATACCTCGCGATCGCATCCGGCTACACAACTGACGAGATGAACCGCTTCGCGGAGTGCATGTCGAAGGTCGTTCTGGCGCTCGAGGCCAAGATGGGCGACGTGCTCGGGGACCTCTACATGAGCCTCGACCTGGGCAATGAGGCGATCGGTCAATTCTTCACGCCGTACGACGTCAGCCGAACGATGGCGGCGATGACGGTCGACCCCATCCTCGGCGAGCTCGCCACGAAGCCGTTCATCACGATGCACGAGCCCGCATCCGGCAGCGGCGGAATGGTCATCGCCCTGGCAGAGAAGCTCCGTGACGCGGGCTTCAACTACCAGCGGCAGATCCACGTGCAGGCTACGGACATCGACCCCACCGCCGTGCACATGACCTATATCCAGCTGTCGCTGCTGGGCATCCCCGCCCAGGTCACGCACGGCAACACCCTCAGCGCGGAGACCTTCGATGTCTGGCCCACACCCGCCCATGTTCTGGGCGGGTGGGAGACGCGACTGGCCATCCGCGACGCTTTCGAGCGCATCGCCTGAGACGAAGAGAGACCTTGGAAGCCCTTCCGGCTGGTGTGGTCTGACCCTGAGAAGCATGCCCTCGTGGCTAGATGGTCCGACCACACCCTCCGAAAGTGGGTGGTTTCCGGGAGCTTCACAGGAATCCGTGGCCTCGACTTACGTCGTTGTCTGCGGGTGACGATAGTTTCTCTCTGGCCCCAAACATTAGAGTTCGATTAGAGAGCCATACGGAACTTTGACCAGCACATACATCGAAACCGGCGCACGCATCCGCGTCTACGACTCAACGGTGCAGACGCATAACGCTCTCCCCGTGGGCACATACCGCGTCCACTACGACACGAAGGAAGGCTTCAGCCTCCTCAAGATGCCCGACCTCGCCGTCGGCGGCACCGTCTACGGGGCGCGTGAGCAGAAGGTCAAGAAGATCCTCACAGCTTACGACCGCACCGAGCGAAGCCTCGGCGTCATGCTCTCGGGCGACAAGGGTCAGGGCAAGTCGCTGTTCGTTCGCATGCTCTCTGAAGCGGCGATCGCCCGTCAGATGCCGGTCGTGCTCGTCACCGAAGACGCCGACGGTATCGCGGATTTCCTCGACACGCTCGACGAGTGCCTCATCATCTTCGACGAGTTCGAGAAGACGTTCGAGGCGCCCACCCGCCGCAGCTCGTTCGACGGACCCAACCGCCAGAACCAGTTCCTGAGCCTCTTCGACGGGATCTCGACGGTCAAGCGCATCTACTGCCTCACCGTCAACGACGTGATGGACGTCAGCCCGTACATCGTCAACCGCCCCGGTCGATTCCACTACCACATGCGATTCGACTACCCCGGTCCCGACGACGTCCGCCGCTACCTGAGTGACGAGGCTCCCCTGGCCGCTCAGTCCGAGATCGACAGCGCGGTGCTCTTCTCGCGTCGCGTGCGCCTGAACTACGACCACCTCCGCGCGATCGCGTTCGAGATCAACGACCCCGCCGCTCGGTTCTCCGACTGCGTCGGCGATCTGAACATCAAGGCGATCGAGCCGAGCGAGTACCGCATCGAGGCGAAGTTCGCCGACGGCAAGGTCTTCGCCGACGAGGCTGCGCTGAACCTCTTCGAGCGCGGCAACGAGGGTCGGACCGTCGAACTGCGTCACAACCAGGAGTCGCTGTTCTTCTCGTTCCTCCCCCGCGACCTCGTGTTCGAGGACGACGGCTCCATCTACATCCCCTCCCAGAAGATGGACATCCTCGACGAGGACGAAGAGCCTCTCGAGGAACTGCCCGTCAGCGTCTCGCTCGCCCTGGTCGGCCAGGCCAGCTACGCATACGACGGCTTCTGACCCCTCCCCCTCGGGACGCGTCCCCGCTGGTGTCGCTCGGGCGGCCACGGCGGGGACGTTCCTTTTGCCCTGATCCCACTCCCCCAAGAAGGAACCCCTGTGAGCACGAATAGCAAGCCCTGGTACAAGCGCATCCCCTGGTGGGGCTGGGTCGCGGCCGTCGTCGTCTTGATGATCATCGGAGGCATCCAGAACCTCGCGAACCCGAAGCCCGACGAGACGCCGGCTGCGGAGACCCCCGTCGCGGCCACGCCTGCGGAGACCGTCGCGCCGACTCCGACCGAAGAGCCCGAACCCGCCCTGGCTTCGGGCGACGACGTCGCCGCCTACGTCTCTGAGTCGCTCGGCTACGCCGATCTCGATGCGGCGTGCGAGGACGAGGTGCGCTGGGCGTGCAACGTCGACGAGCTCGTCGTCGAGTCCGACAAGGAACTGCGAGTGATCGTCAGTGAGCCCCACGCTGAGGTGCAGCCGAAGGGTATCGCTGTCGGCTTCTTCAACTTCGTCACTGGGCCGCTCGAGGACGGCACAGAGTCGCTTCTGCCGAAGCTGCGGAAGGTCGTCGTCTCCGATGCCGCCGGCGAAGTCCTCGCCGTCAAGCGCGGCTGACGCCCCACAACGCCGAACGCCCCTGCTGGCGACCGCTCATGCGGTCCTGGCAGGGGCGTTCTTTTTTGTCGACGGTCACCCGACGATGACGAGGCGCGAGAGCGCCCCGGACAGGTTCGCGCGACGGGTCTGCTGACGCTCCCTGAACCGCTCGAGGTAAGCATTCCGAGCCCGCTCCGAGAGCCGGGAGGCTGCCTCGGCCGCCGGAGCCTCTTCGTACGCAGCCTGCATCGCGTCCTGGAGCAGCCGGAGCGCTTCCGCGCGCTGCTGCGACACCGCGGCGTGAGAGATGCCGAACTCGGCCGCCAGCTCGGTGACGGTCCGCTCTTCGATGTAGACGCCGCGCACGATGGCCGCCATACGGCCGGGAAGCGCGTCAACGGCCGCGCGCAGCAGGTCACGACGTTCCGCGATCTCGGCAGCTTCCTCCGGGAAGATGATCGTCGACGGCAGCTCGTAGGCGCGAGTGTCGTCGAGCACACTCACTGAACGGTGGGATTCCGCGATGTGACGGCGCACAGTCTCGGCATCGGTCCCCATCGAGGTGGCGATCTCGTCCTCGCTGGGCTTACGGCCGAGCGCCTGGGTCAGCGTGTCCTCGACCTCGGCGATCGCTTTGCCGCGTCGACGGACGCCGCGAGTCGCCCAGTCCATCGCTCGCATCTCGTCCATGAAGGCGCCCAAAATGCGCAACCGGGCGAAGCTACCGAACGGCACACCCGCCTCGGGGTCGTAAGCGTCGACTGCGAGGATGAGGGCCACGGCGCCTGCGGAGGCGAGCTCCTCGCGAGAGATGTGCGTCGCCTTGAGGCGGAACTTCCTCGCGAGGTATCCCACCAGGGGGAGGTTGTCGAGGATGAGCTGCTCACGCTCTGCGGGTGCCACGGGGTCGCCTTTCGATCTTGATTTGAGCAGACGTCCCCACGCGCTACAGAGAGATTCTACGTCGTGGAAAAGTGTCCGCTGACCACCCAGCATGCCACCCGACCTATGCGTTTTCGCACATACATGAGCAGAAACGGAGAGACCCCCTCGGGAATCATCCCTTGGGGGTCTCTACTCGAGTCAACTCAAAAGGCTCAGCGGCCGGGATTCTTCTCCGCGCCTAGAGACGCGCCAACTGTCCAGCCCTCTCGATCGAGCGAGCGGGTGGCGGAGAACTTGAGGACGGCGTAGTCGTCGACCTTCTTCATCTCGCGGCTGCCCTCCTTGAACTTGCCCTCAACGCGCACGCGGTGACCCTTGTGCTGCTGCAGGTAGAACTTGCCGAAGCCGGTGAGAGTGACGCGGTTGCCCTCCTTGACCTGGTCCAGGATCTCCTCGATGAACGCGTCGTAGACCATCTGCGTGGCCCGCGGGTTCACCCCTGACCGCTGAGAGACGCGCTGAAGGAACTCGCGCTTGCTCACGCGTCCCTGCTCGGGAGCGTCAGTCTTTGCACTCATGGTTCAACCTCCAAGGGTTTCTGTATTGCACGCAACGCCCCCCTGGCGTTGCGTGTACGTCGATTTCACGACCGAGCCGGCACTCAATATCCATGCTCGTACTCGTCCGACGATACCGGCTCACTGCTCGTATATGTGACAGTTCGAGTCTCGTTGCGCATTCTCTTCGCCTGAGTGTCACGCGCCTGCTCGTTGCGAGCGGCGTGGAGACCGGCCGTGACGGACCTCTCTGCCATGCTCATCGCGGGTGACGCTGCCTGCGCCGCGAGATTGCGGGCAGACAGCCCCTTGCCGGAAGCCGCGATGCGCGCATCCGACTCAGCCTTCATCTGCTCCCAGCGCTTGCGGTCCTCGTCGCTGACGAAGCCCATCATGCTGGCCAGCTCGCCCTCACTGGGGAAACCCATAATGCCCATGCGATGCCCTCCTTCTCTGATCTCGCCGACCGGGGGTGATCGCACGAGTTGACTCGTATATGTGCATAATCTTATCGCTCGGAACCTTTATCCCAGCTGGAAGTCGACATCCTGCAGCGGGGCGGCGTCGTCGCTTCCGATGCCCGTAATGCCTCCGGTGTCGACCTCGTTGTAGTGCTGGTTCACCCTGGCGCGACGCACCTTCGCATCGACCGCGCGGGCGACGTCGCCGGACGTTCCACTCTCGGCCCTGGCGAGAATCTGCCGGCGGGCACGAGCGGCGCCAAGCTGCGACAGATCCTCGGCCTCACCGTCGATGATGATCTCGTCCACCGGAGCCTCGTCGTCGTCGATCTCGCCTTCGTAGACCATCTGCTCGACCGATCGGGGTCGCCGCGGCGCGCGTGGGACATCCGTGCGCGTTCCGCTGGTTGACGCTGCCGCACCACGCGGATCCGAGCTCGGCTCACGGTGGTCGTCGACGACGTCGGCGTCGACGATGTCCTCACGGTAAGCGGTGGCAGTGTACTCCTGCTCCGGGGCCTGGTGAGCGTGGGCCTCGTGCCGCGCCTTCTCCCCCATGTCGTTGTAGAGCCGGATCTGGGCGGCGACCTTCTCCCGCCAGTTCTCACCGTGCTGTGCGACCCACGCCTTGCCGATCTCCGGTCGGAAGCGCTCCACGATCTCGATCGCGTCGACGTACGCGGCGCTGTAGGCAAATGCCTGCTCTTCGGCGCTCAGGCCGTCGTCCTGCATGGACGAGAACATCGCGCGCACCTTGCCGAAGCGGGTGCGAGCCGACGGGTCGGTGAGTTCGTCGACGACCTCGGGGTACTTCCGCACCGACGCCGCCACGACGTACTGCGAGAAGACCTGATCCATCTCCTCGACGCTCGTGACGCCGACCAGCTCGGCCGCCAGCGTCTCGGAGGCGTGCACTCGGTGCTCGTCCGCGCCCATGCGCTCACGCATGCGGAACGAGCCCGACATGATCGTGTTGCCGCCATACGCGTCGATGAAGTCTCCGGTCCAGACCGTCGCCTTCTCACCGGTGCCGTTGATGTAGACCTCGCGCGGCTCGCTCTTCGCGTAGCGGCCGTGGGCCAGCTCGCTGAACACGCTCGCAAGTTCCGGCTCGGTCTCCAGCCGGGTTCCCACGATGACGCGCATCGAGCGGGAGACCTCTTCGGGGGCGATCCCGTCTTCTTCGATGTACTCGTACAGCGCCGACAGCGCCGTACGGTAGCGGTCGTCGATCTCGCTGACGTTGGCCCCAGGGCGACGCATGTCGGCGTAGGCGGCCTCTGCGAGAGCCACCTCCGTCATCGCCGCACTCTGCGCGGTGAAGGGAAGGCGGTGCCCGCGCTCAGCGCGTTCGATCCGCTCGAGGCGCATGCGCCACTTGCGACCGAGCTGGTCCCCCTTGCCCTGCTTGGCAAGCTTCTCGAAGCGGTTGCGGGCCTTCTCATCCTTCTTCTCGGTGCGCTCGTCGATCTTGTCCACGATCGACTGACGAACGGAGCTCAGGCCGTTGCCCATGTGGGTGCGGAAGTCGGGCGACATCATCCACATGGAGGCGGCCATACCGAGAGTGGTGACAACGCTCTTGCCGTTGAGGCCATCCTTGAGGGGCTGGAAGCACTGGAGCACCATCATCGACGCGTAGACCTGGTGGATGCCGCTGAGCTGCTTGCGCTGCGTCTCCTTGGTCTGACCCGAGTCGAGCAGGCCGGACTGCTTGATCGCGGCCATGTACCACTCGCCGGCGCGCATCGTGTCCAGGCGCAGCTTCGCGAGCGGGTCGCGCTTCGCTTCCTGCTCGAGGCGGGCACGCTCGCGGCTGGTCGCCTTGGCGTCGGCGCGCTGCGCTTTGCGGACGTCATCCTGCTGGGCGCGCTGCTCACGACCCTGCTGGCGGGCACGCACCCACCGGTCGTCGGTCCCACGAGCAGTCCGCACCCGGTCCGCAGGCTGGCGGAGGAAGTCGCGCACGCCATTGACCCGGACATTGCGTACGGCCTCGGAGACGGCTTCTGCGCCGAGGTGCGCCGTTGCGCGCAGTCGTTCGGCGAGGGGGACGTCGTCCTCGTGCCACTCGGCGTCGATGACATCCTCATCGAAGATGCCCGCGGGCTCTTCGCCCGTCTCGTAGATCGGGATACCGAGCTTGCGCTTCTGACCAGCCATCGCCGTCCTCTTCATCCGGAGCTACGATTCCCGCCGATGCTGGGTTCGTTTTCTGCTCGTATAAGAGGTCAGTCTAGCCGTTTTCGCTCATTTCCGTGCAGAAATGAGACATCGCTAACACCGCCGCCGACGGCGTCCGCCGACTGGCCACCGAGTGGGCACCGCGTGCCCAGCGGTGGCCGACTGGCACCTATTGAGACCCCTCGCCGCCCCGATTCACCTCCCTGTGGGAGGGTGTGAGACCCAGCCTGCGGCGCCACTTCCGTCGCGCTGCGAGGGTCGCCCACGCGTATGCGAGAGGCCAAAGCGAGCCGATGATGAGGTAGGCCGTCACCAGCATGCGGAAACTTTCGTCCCCTTGGACGCGCGTCCAGATCCGCGGCTCGAGTATCGCGCTCTGCACGAGAAGGAGAAGACCGCCCGCGGCGAAGGCCCAGAGCAGCACTCGGAGTTCCGGGAGGAAGGTGGTGCCGGTGGTGTCATTGCTAGCCAGATGTCTGACCAACGCTCGTCTCGCCTGTTCTTCGGCATGCTTCTGGAGGTCCCGCCCGGCGGCACGATCGTGGATCACATCACCCTGCTTCGCGTCCGACGCGACCTGTCGCCACCGCTCGTACTTCCTGATGGCCGCGCGCGACTCGCTCAGTTGATAGACCGCCACCGCCGCCGCCGTCAACGCGGTCACCCACGGCAGTGCATCTTTCCAGAAGGATCCCCAGTCCACAGGCGCAATCTATCGGCTTGCGCCACTCCTGTGACAGAGCGCAAGCC